>WBZY01000094.1_pt1 | contig 94246 bp, 59 predicted proteins | sample 5204191 | NCBI WGS metagenome assembly WBZY01 (sample SAMN12344363, study PRJNA552823) | activated sludge metagenome | biome: Activated sludge suspended growth; feature: Anammox Sidestream; material: Wastewater; isolation source: activated sludge from anammox sidestream of wastewater treatment... | reverse complement strand
TCGGCATGAATGCCGACCTGCGTGTCCTGTCGGCATGAATGCCGACCTACGCAACGCCGGCCGCAGGTCGGGTTTCAACCCGACGGATTCGCGCCGGTCCGCTCACGAGTCTAACCGGATCGACAGCGTGCGGTTCGGTTTTTCCCGCTCCTCGTCGGTGTCCAGCAACAACTCGCGCTGCCAGCGCCGCGACTCCGGCGGCGAGGCGCGCCGCGTCGCCGCGCCGAAGGCCAGCGCACCGGCCAGCGTGAAGCCCGCATAGGACTCGCCGAAGACGATCCGCGGCGCTTCCGTGGCACCCGCATCCGCCGCGGCGCCTGCGGCCGCGGCCGCCGCTCCTCCGGCCGCTGCCTCCGCTGCCGGGTCCGGCGCCGCACCGTGTGCCGGCGCCTCGAAGCGGGTGCGGTAGTCGTCCCCGCCCTGCCCGTCGCGGTTGCCGTCCAGCGCCCCGAAGAAGCCGTGGAAGGCGTCTGCGCCGCTGCGCAGCAGCACCTCGTAGACACCGCCCTCGAAGCGCTCCCCGGCCGCCACCACGAAGCGGAACCCGCGCCCGTCCGCATCCAGCGTGATCGTGCCCGCCACCGGCCGCCCGTCGGGGCCGTTCACCACGATGTCCGGCGCCCCCGCGCTGCCGCGGCCCGCGTCGTCCAGCGCCACCTCCAGCCCCTCGCTCGCCAGCGCCTGGTTGAAGCGCACCGCGAAGCCGTCGAGCAGCGGCACGAAGCGCTCCACCCACAGCAGCGCGCGCGCCGGCGCCGGCCGGCCCGGCACCTTCGCCTCGCCGGCCGTCGCACGCATCGCGCCCGGTTCGCGACCCACCGTGTCGACCAGCACCGGCTGCGCCAGGCCGCCCAGCGGCTCCAGCGTCACGAAGCCGCCCGTGACCGCGATGCCGCGCCGCGCCAGCGCCGGATCGCTCACGTCGAAGGCGTCGAAGACGTAGCGGTTGGGCTGTGCCGGCACCGGCACCACCACGATCGCGTCCTCGACCACCGCGCGGCGCACCCGCACCGTGAAGCGCTGCGAGGCCTCCCCGCCGGCGCCGTCGCGCACCGCCACCGTGAACTGCGCCGCCGTGCCCGGCGTCGTCGCCCGCCACGTCAGCACCCCGCTCACCGGATCGAGCAGCACCCCGGCCGGGCCGCTCAGCAGGTGGTAGCTGAGCGCGTCACCGTCGATGTCGCTGCCCTGCAACTGCACGCGGAACAGCTCGCCCGCCCCGATCCGTGCATCCGCCACCGGCGCCAGCACGGGCAGGTCGTTGACCGCCTCCACCGTCACCGTCACCACCGCCTCGGCGCTCGCGCCCGCGGCGTCCGTGACGCGGTACGAGAAGCGGTCCGTGCCGTGGTAGTTCGCCGCCGGCGTGTAGCGGATCCGTCCGCCCTCGAGCACCGCCGTGCCGTGCGCCGGCGCACCGGCGATCGTGAGCGTCAGCGCCTCGCCGTCGAGATCGGCGTCGTTGGCGAGCACCTCGATCAGCACCGTGCCGTCCTCGGCCACGCTCGCGCGGTCGTCCACCGCCACCGGTGCGTCGTTGACCGCCGTCACCGTGATCACCACCCGCGCCGTCGCCTCGCCACCCCGGCCGTCACCGATCCGGTAGACCAGCTCCTCGCTGCCGTGGTAGTTCGCCGACGGCGTGTAGCGGACCTGCCCGCCCTCGAGCACCGCCGTGCCGTGCTGCGCCGCCGAGACCTCGAGGATCGTCAGCGCGTCGTCGTCGGCATCGCTGTCGTTGGCCAGCACGTCGACCCGCAGCGTGCCGTCCTCGGCCACCGTGACCGCGTCGTCGACGGCCACCGGCGCCGTGTTCGGCGTCACCCGCACCTCGACCGTCACGCTGGTGCTCGCGCTCGCGCCCAGCGGGTCCACGATCGTGTAGCCGAAGCTGTCGCTGCCCGTGAAGCCTTCCGCCGGCGTGTAGCGGATCCGCCCGTCCTCGAGCGTCACCGTGCCGTTGGCCGGCTGCGTCAGCGCATCGATCGCCAGTGCCTCGCCCTCCGGATCGACGTCGTTCGCCAGCACGTCGATCAGCACCGTGCCACCGGCCTGGACCTCGGCCGCGTCGGCATTGGCCACCGGCGCCTGGTTCTCGACCTCGCGCGGCAGCACCGTCACCTGGAAGCTGCGCGTGGTCTCGCGCACCCCGTCGCTCACCGTCACCGTGAAGCCGTAGCTCGCGTTCGGGCCGGCCGCGGTCCACGCGATCAGCCCGCTCGCGGCATCGATGGTCGCGCCGTCCGGCGCCGCATCGAGCCGGTAGGACAGCGTATCGCCGTCCGGGTCGCTCGCCTGCACCGCCAGCGACAGCGCCACGCCCTCGAGCAGTTCGAGGTCCGCGATCGGCGCCACCACCGGCGCGCGGTTCACCGCCAGCACCGTCACCGTGACCGTTGCCGTGGCGCTCGCGCCGTCGGGATCGACCACCGTGTAGCTGAAGCTGTCGCTGCCCGTGAAGCCCTCCGCCGGCGTGTAGCGGATCGCACCGTCCTCGACCGCCGCCGTACCGTTGGCCGGCTGCGTGAGGGCATCGATCGTGAGCGCCTCGCCCTCGGGGTCGAGGTCGTTGCCGAGCACGTCGATCCGCACCGAGGCGCCCTGCTCCACCGTCGCTGCGTCGGCCGCCGCCAGCGGCGCGCGGTTCTCGCCGCCCGCGGGCAGCACCGTCACCGTGAAGCTGCGGCTCGCCTCCGCGCTGCCGTCGCCGACCGTGACCGTGAACACCACCGCGGTGCCCGGACCGCTCGCGGTCCACGTGATCGCACCCGTCGCCGCATCGATCGTGGCACCGGCAGGCGCCTGGTCGAGCCGGAACGCGAGCGCATCGCCGTCGATGTCGCTGGCGCTCACCGCCAGCTGCAGCGTCACGCCCTCGACGATCTCGTAATCGTCGATCGGCGCCAGCTCCGGTGCGTCGTTGACCGCCTCCACCGTCACCGCCACCGTCGCGCCCGCCACGTTGCCGGCCGAATCGACGATGCGGTAGGTGAACGCGTCGCTGCCGTTGAAGTCCGGCCGCGGCGTGTAGCGGATCCGTCCGTCCTCGATCGCCAGCGTGCCGTGCGCGGCCTCGCCCACGTCGAGCAGCGCGATGAAGTCCCCGTCGGCGTCGCTGTCGTTGGCCAGCACGTCGATGAGCACCGTGGCGTCCTCGGCCACGGTGGTGGTATCGGCCTGCGCCACCGGCGCCACATTCACGCTATCCGGCCCCAGGAAGCGCACGTCGTCGATGCGCACCGTGGTGTCCAGCGCCCCGAAGCCGAGCAGGTCGAAATACAACGCCGCCTCGCTGCCGGCCACGCCCTCGGCCAGCTCCACCGTCACCAGCACCGGCTGCGACAGGTCGATCGACGCCAGCGCCTGGCCCTGCAGATCGGTCACGCGCACGCCGCTCGCGCGGTACACCGTGCCGCTCGACTGCAGGTTGAAGAACGCATCCGAATCGCTCAGCCCGATCGTGCCCACCAGCGACTGCAGCGTGTCCGGATCCAGCAGCGCCACCTCGAAGGCGTCCGGCGGGATCCCGCTCGCCCCCGACAACGTGCCGCCGGTGAGGGTGAACTGCAGGCGGGTGGCGTCCACCGGCACCTTGAAGGTCTGCGTCAGGCGCGTGTTGCGCTGGCCGTCCTCGCTGAACACCGCCTCGCCACCGCTCACCGTCGCCGAGCCGCTGGTGCGCCAGCCGTACTCGTACAGCGCCGCGTCGTCGATGCCGAAGCTGCCGTTGATCAGCAGACCGCCGAGCGCACGGCTCAGGTCCAGCGTGACCGGGATGCGCCGCACCCCCAGCTCCAGCGCATCGACCATCACGCTGTTCGGCGCCACGTTGGCATCGATGTGCGACAACCCCAGCACGTGCCCGAACTCGTGCGCCAGCACCGTCAGCAGGTCCACCCGCCCGAAGGCATCGCCCCCGGTCGCGCGCCGCGCCTCGGCCGAGAGCGCGAGCCCGAACTCCTCGCTGTAGACCGGTGTCGCATCGACGAACCAGCCGTTGCCCGCCGCATCGCTGTCCAGCGTCAGCCGCGGCCCGTCGGCCTCCAGCGACACCAGCGCCAGCAGCGCGCCCGGCAGGTCCTCGACCGCGTAGCCGATGCCTTCGAGCGGCGCGATGTCCGCCCCCGCCTCCAGCCACAGCGACTTCACCTGCGTGACCAGCGACGCCACATCGTCCAGCGTGATCGCCTCGGCGCCGGCGCCTTCGCCCGGTGCCGCCAGCGGCACCGGCACGAACACCGTGTACTCGCCGATGCCGCCGTCGTCGTCGGTCACACGCAACGTCACCGTGGTCGGCGCCGAGAACACGTGGTTGACCAGCAGCGGGCCGGAGACCAGCTGGCCGCCGATGTTCCATGTAACCGTGTGCGTATCACCGCTGCCGGCGTCCGTGAACGAGCCCTGCAGCCGGTGCGCGCCCCCCGGGGTAGCCGGCGGCGTCACCGCGATCGAGACCACCGGGTCGGCGTTGGCGATCGCCACCGTCTTGCTGGTCTCGTCGAGGCGCGCGCGGACGGGGTCGACGCTGAAGTAGATCTTCACTCCGATCTGGTACTCGTCGTCGTCACCGGGCGGGCGATCGTCGGCGTAGCGGTGCGTGAACGTGAGCGTTGTCTTGCCACTGAAGTCCGACGCACCCACCTGCACCTCGGTCAGCGTCTGCCCGTCACCGAAGTCGATGTCGAGGTCGTACTGGCCATCGATGGACACCCCGAAAACTTCGACCGTCACGGTGACGACACCGCCCTCGTCGCTGGCTTCGGGTGTGACTTCGACGTTCCACAGGAACTCGAAGTCCGGATCCTCTTCCTCGATCACGACGATCTGCTGCGGCACCGGATCGGAGGCACTGCCGTCGTCGTCGGTGACGACCAGCGTCGCGGTGTAGGTCCCTGCGACAAGGAAGGTGAACGTCGGATTCTGCAGTGTCGAGGTGCCGAAGACGGCGCCGGTGTCGTTCGACACCACCGTCCACTCATAGGTGAACGTGTCGAGCTCGCCTACATCGGTCTGGTCCGCGAGCAGCGTCACCGAGCCGCCGGCAAAGGTCGCGACGTCACCGCCGCCGATCGCCACCGGGGCGACGTTCTTGACCACCAGTGCGGCGTCCGCCGTCGCCTCGCCGCTGTCGTCGTCGACCACGCGCACCGTCACGTTGCGCGTATCCTCCGTCGTGCCACTGGGATCGTCGTCGAGGTACTGGTAGCTGAAGGTCTGGCTGCCGAGCACACCGACGTACTCCTGTTCGCCGAGCCCGTCGTCCCAATCGATGAACACCGTGAAGGTGTCCTGATCGGACGGGTCGTCGATATCGACCTGTAGTTCGGCAGTGCCGCCTTCGTCGATCTCGGGCGTGAGGAACGCCGCGCTGATCGTCGGCTCGACATTCACCACGGTGAGGTCGAGTTCGCGGGTCGCCTCGCCGCGATCGTCGTCGATGATGCGGATCTTGACCTGGCCGAGATCCTGCGGTGTATGAGTCGGATCATCGTCCGCAAGCAGATGCGTCACCGTGATCGTTCCACGCCCCTGCGGATCCAGCGCCAGCGTGTGCGTCTCGGTGACCCCGTCGGGCCACTCGAGCTCCATCCGCAGGGTATCCTCGAGACCCTCGTCCGAGTATTCCACCGTCAGGCTGGCCTGCTCGCCCTCCTCGACGCTCGTTACATCCAGGCTCGCCTGTTCGATGACCGGATCCACGTTGTTCACTCGCACGGCGATGGTGCGCTCGTGGCGACCGCCGTCGTCGTCCTCCAGGGTGACGCGGATCGTGTAGCTGTCGTGCGGTGTGGCGGTCGGATCGTCGTCCTTGTAGGTGTGGCTCTTCTCCAGGGTGCTGCTGCCGCCGTCGCTGAAGCTGGGCAGGTCCTCCACGACGGTCGGCGTGCTGCCGTCACCCCAGTCGATCGTGATCCGGAACTCGTCGAGCACGCCGACGTCGTCGAAGTCGATCGTCAGCCCGGCATCCTCACCCTCGTCGATCTCGACGCTCTCGAGCTGCAGCGACTCGATCCGCGGATCGACGTTGCGGATCTCCGTGCGCGCCGTGGCAGTATCGGCGCCGACCACGTTGTTCGCGGTCACCACGATCGATTTCGGGTCGGCCGCCGTTCCGTTCGGGTCATCATCGGCGTAAATGTGCGAGAACGACGCCGTGCGCACTCCGGGTCCTACCGTGCGGGTCTCGATCGGCGTGCCGTCCCGCCAGGACACCGTGATCGTGGTCTCGAGCGCCGGATCGGCGGGAACCCATTCCACATCGAGCGTCGCCGAGTCGCCCTCGTTCACGACCGGCGTGACCGTGACCTCGAGGCCCTTCGAGAAACGGATGTCATCGAGGAAATAGACCTGGCCGATCAGGGTCGGGAAATTCGGATCGGCAAAGGTGTCGCCCTCGTCGAACACGACCCTGGTCGAACCTTCCATGTCCGCGTGCTGGAACTGCAGAAGCGCCACCTTGCCCTTGAACTCCTCGGGCACCGGGACCGCGTAGGTGTGGCGACTGAAGAACGACGGCTCCAGCTCGACGGTGAGCCATTCGCTGTCTTGCAGATCCGGATCCAGCTCGGTCGCGAGGAAGCGCACCTTGAGCTTGGCCGGTGTCACCATCACCGGCGCCACCACCGAGAACGCGAGCAGCGGCTCGTCCGCGGGCACCATCACGCGATTGTGCGTGATGGTATCCAGGTCGGCGATCTGGGCGATGATATCGTTGACGAACTGACCGGCGACGTCGCCGATGGTCAGGCGCAGGAAGTCCTCGACCACCGAGCTCGCGCCCATCATCAATGCATAGTTGGAGCCGGCCTTGAACAGATCCTTGAACAACTGCTCCAGGTAGGTGCCCATGTACTCCTTGAAGTTGTCTACCCCGAGCGGGTTCAGCTTCTTGTCCGGATCGACCTTGATCAGGTCCTGGATCGGCTTGATCGCCGCACCTGCGTCGATCAGCTTGTCGAGCACGCCGGCGGCGAGATCGTAGAGCGCCGAGTTGGCATTGAAGATCTTGCGGTTCTCGCTGTTGTCGCCCCAGTTCAGCTCGTACCAGTCGCGATAGCCCTGCGAGCTGCTCGCGTCCGGCTTCTTCGGCTCGCCGCCGAGGAAATCGAGCTTCGCCTTCGCCGCCAGCGCGCCGATCGTCTTGTCGACGATCAGGTCCCAGATCTTGCGCAACGCGCCGGTGGCCAGTGCCCCGACGTTGGTTTCGAAAACGAACAGCCCGCCGATGTCGAGCGTGCCCACCGGACCGAAGTCGATATTGAACCCCTCGCCGCCGTGGAAGGACCAGCCCGGCAGTTCGTAGGACAGCGGGAAGCGGTACTTGTCCGCGCCCGGCAGCAGCCGGTTCAGCAGCGACTGGCGGGTGCCGTGCTCGAAGTTGCCGTTGAACACGTTGGGCACCGCGTCGGGGCCCTTGGTGACCTCCGTGTTGTCGTCGGTGAGCGGTACACCGTCGCCGTACCAGATCGGGCGGTTCGATCCCGAACCGCCACCGCCGGAGTAGTACCACCCGGTCCCGATGCCCTCCCAGATCGCGCCGGCGCTGGTCCACTGGGCCGACGACACCAGGTAGTCGGTCGTCGCGCCCGGCACCGTCCAGTACCACGGCTTGGCATTGAAATCGAACACCGGAATGCCCAGGGCACGCGTGCTGATGCCCTCGTCGACGATGCGCCGGAACACCGGGTTGCCATCGAAGGTGAGCAGGTTCGTGCCCGCGGTTCCGGCGTACCACTGCCAGACGCGGCTGTGCGGACCACCGACGCCGGTGATGCCGAAGTCCTCGCCCGTGAAGCCGGCGATGCCGTTCATGAAGAAATTGAGGTCGGCGCTCTCGATGAAACGGCCGTTCGGTGTCGCTGTTATGCCGGTACTGCGGCCGGCGGTCTGGTAGTAGTTGTCGAGGTAACCGATGTTGGTCCAGCGCTTGACGTCCGGATCCTTGAAGTCGTCGTAGGGGATGTTCAGCGCGACGCCCATCACGTCGACCAGCGTGAGCAGCCGGCCCAACCACAGTTTGGTGGTGGTCAGTGCAGCCGTGGCCGCCGGCATGACGAATACCGAGATCGGTGCCGCGATCGTCAGCGCGTTGTTCACGAAGTCGAGCATGTCGCGCAGCGGCACCGCCAGCGCTTCCTGCTTGAAGTCGTGCGCATCAAGCGTGGTCATGTGGATATCGGTGACTTCCGGGTGCCACACGCCGAGCCGCTGCGCGATCTCGCTGTTCACCACGGTCCCGCGGCTGTGGCCGATGAGGTGCAGCGGAGAGGAGAACAGCTTGTTTCCGCTGTCGCGGTTCAACGCGGCAAGCGAGGTGTACAGCGCTTCGGCAGCGGCCTCGGAGAAGCCGCTGTCACTGATGTCGGACTCCTTGCTCCAGTCCGCGACCAGCACCACGGCCTTGCCGTCCTGCAGCACATCCGCGCCAACCGCGGTGCCGTCGGCGTCGCGCCACTCGCCCGTGTTCTTGTTGTACAGCAGCACCACGCCGCCGCCGGCCGCGTTGGCGATCAGGCGTGCGAGCGCGATGAACTGCGCCGGGTTCTGGAACGCGGCGTCGCTGGTCGTGGCTTTGAGGTCGAAGCCGTGCGTGATCAGCGTGACGCCGTTGTACGAACCGTTGCGATCGATCGGCTGCGCGACGAAGCTGGCGGATTCGATATACGTCTCACCGGCCGCAACCAGCTTGACCCCCCAGTAGTAGCGCTGGCCCGCGGTAAGCAGTGCGGGCGAGAACGGCAGGTCGATGCTGCTGGCGCCGGACAGCACCTCCGAGGTCCAGATCCGGTTCGGGTTGCGATCGGCCCCGGTGTACGACGGATTCGAGTCGATCACCGGCGTCAGCGTGCGCTCCACGGGCGGATCGTCGGGCCACAGACCTTCGCCCGGAGCAAGCGTACTGACGAACACCTGCACCGTGTAATTCGAGGTGCCGAGCAGGCCGGTATCCACATTCCAGCGGAACTTGAGCGGCACGCTGGCGTTGTGCAGATCCTTGGTTCCCAGCGGGTCGATCAGCGTGAGCGGATCGGCCGGCTGCACCGACAGGCCGCGCGCGAGTTGCCCGATCGCGATACCCGGCAGGTTGACCGGCTTCGACGGGTCGGGGTCGTCGGGCAGTTCGTCCACCGGATACCGGGTGAGATCGTTGCCCCCCGGCGAGGTTGCCTTCTCGTTCAGGTTCGCGACATCGAACACCAGCACGTCGCCGGCGTTGCGGTACAGCGCGTAGAGCTTGGAGCCGTCCGAGGACAGTTCCAGATCGGTCGCGAACGACAACGGGATCGGCGTCGTCGAGGCGAGGATCTTCGCCCCGGGACCGAACGGGTCCTTGATGACGCCGATCTTGGAACCCGTCTCGTGGGTGTCCATGTACTCGATCCAGAAACTCGGATCGTTGGCGCCCACGCTGAGCGGCACACCCCAGTCGCTGACATACGCGTACGTGAAATCAGGCGCCACGACGACGTCGTAGGCGTCACGTATGTACAGCTGGTATTTCTGGTTGCTGTTGCGCGACAGCTGCAGATCGATCCGCCGGATATTGGCGTCGAAGGAATCGGGCGCGCTGTTGCTGACCTGGACTACGGCCAGCCCCATGTAGCGCTGCCCCGGCCCGCTGCCGCCCAGCCGCGAGACGAAGGCCATGCGGTCCGGATCGGAGGTGCCCGTGATCCCCATCGGCTCGATGCCACCGTCGAATTCGGCGATCACCTTGCGCCAGTCGCGCGGGTTGGCGGTCGCATCGGGCGCCGGCCGGTCGTTCTCGTCGACGTTGATCACCATCACCGCGCCCGGATCGCGCCCGCCGAGCGTCCAGGGTTGCGTTCCCCCGAACAGTTCGGTCGCCGGCGCCGTCAGCCACAGCCGCGTGCCATCGGCGTTCAGTGCGATGCCGTTGATCTTGTTGTTCGGCGTCGTGACTGCGATCGTGTCGACGATGCGGTGCAGATCCTCGCCCGGCCGGATGTCGATGACGTAGATCGCCGAGCCGGCCGCGACGTAGAGGTAGCGCCCGTTCGGATCGAGCTCCATGGCGGTGGGACGCACCCCGTTCGGGAGCGCGATGAGGTCCAGCGAGTCCGTTGCCGGCGTGGCATCGGCGAGTTGCAGCCCGATGCCGTCGACGACCCAGATTCCCGCCGGCTTGTCGGTACCGGCCTCGACCGCGAGAAACGCACGCGACAGATCGGCGGTGGTGGCGGTATCGACGATGTACTGCCCCAGATCGATCTCCTTGACGACCTGTTCGATGCCACCCTGCTGCTTGGTTTGCAGGTCCAGGATCTTCAGCGTCCGGTACTGGCCGACAAAACCGTAGCCGCCAGGATTGTTGACCGTGACGCGCTGGCTGCTCGTCCAGTCCTGCACGGTGGTGCTGCCGCCCGTGGTCGCGAACGACTCTGACTTCGCGCGCTCTACGAAAATGCCGGACAGCCCCAGCACGACCTGCTTGGGAACCCGCAGCTTGATCTGCGTCGCCGAGAACGAGATGGCATCGGAACCGGTCACGTAGACCGGATCGCTGCCCTGCCGGAACGCCACGCGCACCTCGTCCCCGCTCATGCCGGCAACGCCGAAGTCGCTGCCGGTCAGGGTCAGCTCGCCGGTCTGTGCGTCGTAGGAGGCACCGGTGACGATCGGTGTCGCCGGCGGCACGCTGACCGGAGCCGGCACGTCCACGCGGATCCGGGTGGTGTCCTGACCCACATCGACCGGCACGTTCACCGACAGCGTTTGTCCCCCGTAGCTCGCGTAGAGCTGGATGTTGGCCGCCTGCAATGCCATCGGCAGCAGGATCAGCGCGGTCGCCAGCGAACCGAAGGTCACGACGCCGACCAGTGAACCCGAACCGGCGGCGAGGGCGAGCATGTACGTCGCCATCTCCCATCCCGAAAGGTCCAGCGTCACCGTCCGCACCGGCTGGTTCGCCCGCGCCATCAGGATGTTGCCGTTGCGCGAGAGGCCGGGCCACGGCGGCGAGGTCGTGCGTGCATAACCGTCGTCGCCGACCACGCCCGTGTCCATCGCCGCCCAGTATTTCTGCGGCGTGCCGGTGATGTCCGACTCGATCTCCATGAAGAAGTAGACCTGGTCGCCGGCTTCGTAGCTTTCGTCGACCGGCACCGCGATCTGCATCGGACCGCTGACCGCGGAACCGTCGATGTCGAGCCGGAACGCATTGCCGAACTCGACGATGGCCGGCACCTCCACCGCGAGGTCCTCCTCGGCGAGACTGGTGATCGTGACCGTCGTGCCGTCGGACACCTGGCCGGCGCCGAAGGCAACCATCTGCCCGTCCTCACCCAGAACCACGCCGCCCCCGGAACCGACCTCGCCACCCGAGGGTGCGACCACGACGACCGGCACCACCTGTTCACCGGAGCGATTGATCACCGTGACCGTGGTCGCACCCACATTGCGCGCCACCACCCGACCGTCGGCATCGACGGTCGCCACGTGCTCGTCACCGATAACGTAATACGTGCCGTCGGCAGCCGAGTTGAGGTACATCTCCGGCCCCCACTGCACGACCATCTGCCGGCTGTCGCCGGGCAGCAACGCGATCGTGTCCGGATAGGCGTCGATGCCGAAGTAGTACGTGAACATCTCGAGCGCCGTCTGCGGCTCGCCCACCGACACGGCGGTGGCCGCGCTGACGCCGCCGCGCGAAACGCGCAGCACCGCGGTGCCGTCGGCCAGCCCCACCAGTTCGCCGCGACCGTTCAGCGCCGCGACGGCCGGCTCGGACAGCCAGGTCTGCACGTAGGACAGCGGCAAGGCCACGTCCTGCTCGTCCTCGAAATCGCCGGTCAACTGCACCAGCCACTGGTCACCGGCACGGATCTTCGGCGCCCGCAGATCGAAGTCGATGCTGGTCAGCCGAGCATCGCTGACCTCGATGGTGAGCGTGACCGGCGCGGACTTCGTAAAGCCGTCGTCGGCGTAGACGGTCACCGTCGCAGTGCCCGCGAAACCGGCGTCGGGAGTGAAGTGGAGCGTGCGTCCATCACCCGCCATACGCACCGTGCCGTTGGTCGCACCGAGGATACCGACGTAGAGCGGATCACCCTCGGGGTCGGAGATCAGACGGTCCACGTTCCAGTTCAGATCGAGATCGACGTGGGTCTTGCGCGTCGCGGCGTCGATCGCCGGACCGGCGTTGGCGCCATACCCCAGCGAAGCGAACAGCAGTTGCGTGTCGCTGGCATCCAGCGTGCCGTCGCCGTCGAAGTCGGCCGCCCGGTCGTAACCGCCGGTGCGGCGCAGCTCGGCCAGCAGCGCGGCGTCGGCTGCATCGACCTTCGCGTCGCGGTTTACGTCACCGGCGACAAACAGTTCCAGCGTGTACTCGCCGGCGCCGCTGCCACCGACGCGCAGCAGGTCGAGTGCCGCCCGATCGATACGATAGAGCGCGAACGCTCGCCCGTCCTCGACGCGGCTCGCGATCGCGGCGTGGCCCAGCAATTGCGGCAGTGCCGGATCGAAAGCCGATCCGTCGGCCGCCGTCACGACCACGCCCAGCAGCACGGCGCCGCCGGCAGCCAGCACGACCTCGCTGTCACGCGTCGCGAGGCTGTAGAGATGCTGCTCGCCCGCAACGAGCGTGGCGCTGCGCGGCGCCGTCAGATAACCGAGGGCGGCACCCAGATCAGCCGCGACCGGCGTCACGGCCACCACGTCGCCGTACCCGATCGCCTCGCCGGCGCTCGCGCCGGTTGCGATGGTGAGTCGATGCGACTGCGGCTCCGCGTAACCGTAACGCAGCGAACTCGCCGCCTCGAGGTTGCGCACCGAAACGAGGTTGCCATCGATGTCGTAGCCGTAAAGGAACGTGCGCCCGTCCGGCGTCGTCGCCTGCCGCAACGCTCCGCTCGCGTCACGCACCCAGCGCAGCGACTGGTTGTCCGGACCGGTGATCCCCGAATCGCTGACCGCGAGGCGCACGCCGTCGCCAAACACGATGCCCGTGATCCCGCGCTCGGCGGCGATCTCGTAGCGCGTGCCGTCGGGTCCGACCAGCACGTACTGCGCGCTCTCGGCACCGAATGCCGCCGGGTTGTAGGCCTCGCCGGTCTGCAGGTCGTAGAAGCGGTCGGCGCCACGCTGCAGCTCGCGCGCGAGCGAACCCAACTCCCAGCCGCTCCCGGGATCGTCCGCAACCCAGGCAGGTGTCCAGTAGACGAAGCCGCGCCCCTCGCTCTTCTGCGGCGCGAAGGTGAAGCCGAGCCGCTGACCGTCGGGTGCAGTGAGGAACAGCCGTGTTCCGGCGCGCAGCGGGTTGTACACGCCGCTCGCCTCGGCACCGGTGGACGGCACGTCGGTTTCGAGTCGCACGTCGCGCAGGGCGAGCGACCAGCCGAAGCCGAAGCTGCCGGCGTTCGCCGCGTCCAGCGAATCGTAGCGGCGCGTGAAGTCCAGCGTGTGGCCACCCATCGAGAACGCGAAATCGGTGTCGCGGCGCAGATAGCGACCGCTCTTCGCGACGGTCGCGATCTCGACCGTGGCGGTCGTCTCGGCCACGCGGCCCGCGACATCGCTCGCGCTAAGCCGCAGCATGTAGAACCCGGTCTGCAGACGCGTCGGGTCGAGCGTCGCCAACACGCCGTCGATGGTCTCGCGTCCTTCGGCGAGCAACACCCAGTCGTCGCTGCCGGCACGCGCGATCTCGAGTCGCCAGGCATCGAGATTGGCGTCGGCGACACGCCCGCCGATCGCCGCCACGGCACCGATACGCAGGCCGTTCAGCGCCGCGTCGAGGGCTAGTTCGGGTGCAGCGGCGTCGCTCGGGTCACGCACGCGCAGAACCCGCTCGACGGTGGCCGTCAATCCGTCGCGATCGGTCACCACGGCCGTCAGCACGTAGGTACCGCTTGCCGGGGCACTGATCAACGCGCGGTTCTGCTGATCCAGCGCCACCTCGACGCCATCGAGGAACAGCCGGCGCGTGAGAACGCCCGAGTACGCATCGGCGAGCACCGTGGCCGCCACCAGCTGTCCCGGAACCACCGGGAAGCCGGGAGTCAGGTTGATCAGCGCGGTCGGCGGTTGCGGCGTGAGCGTCGCGCGCAGGGACAGCGGGCGCACAGTGGTCGTCTTGCCGTCGGACAGGGACACCATCACCAGGTAGTCACCGGCCTGCCCGGCGCCCGGCGTCCAGGCGAACTCGCCGCTCACGGCGTCGAGCGTGGCACCCTCCGGCAGCCCCACCGCCGAGAAGCGCAGCGTCTCGCCGGCGTCGGGATCGCTGGCGGCGAGGGTGAATGCGAGCGCCTCGCCGAGCACGACCTGACGGTTGTACAACTCGCCGATCACGGGCGCCCGGTTGATGTCGGCCACACGCACCACGACCGCGATCTCGTCGCTCGCGCCATCCAGATCGCTGGCGCCGAAACGGAACACGTACTCGCCGGCCTGCTCCTGGCCGGGCGTCCACTCGAAGCGCCCTTCGACCGCGTCGAAGAACACGCCCTCGGGTCGCGTGCCGGGCTGCGCCACGCCGTCGCGCGTGTAGCCGAGCAGCGAATACACCACTGCATCACCGTCCGGATCGCGCGCGAGCAGCGAGAACTGCAGCACCCGCAGTTCCTGGCCGCCTAGCGGCGCAATGCCGGCCAGCAGCGGACCACGGTTGCTGTTGGTGACCTCGATCGCGAGGTTCTCGGTGACGGTGCTGTGACCGTCGCTGACTGATATCACGATGCCGCCGTAGCTGCCGGCCTGGAAGTAGTTCGGCGCGTAGGTGAGCACGCCGGTCACGGCGTCGAGCCGCGCTCCCGGGGGCAGGTTGGCCGCGCTGTAGGTGAGCGTGTCACCGTCGCTGTCGATCGCCTCGAGCTGCACCGTCAGCGTCTCGCCCTCGGCCACCGTGCGGTCGCCCACCGGCAGCAGCAGCGGCGCCGCATTGGATGCGCGCGCGACGATGCGGATCGTGCGCGCATCGCTGCCGATCTCGCCTTCGCCGTCGTTGCCGTCGTCGGTCACGGTGAACGTGAGCGTGTACTCGCCGGCATCCGCCGCCGTCGGCGTCCACTCGAATACCACGGTGCCGTACTGCACTCCCGGCGTCAGCGTGGCGCCCGGAGGCAACGCATCGGCGCTGAACACCAGCGTGTCCTGGTCGAGGTCGGAGGCGCGGATCGTGAAACGCAGCAGCTCGCCGAAGACCGCGACCTTGTCGCCGATCGGCGCCAGCACCGGCGCCTCGGAAGGCGATTCCGCGGTGATCACGAAGGTGTAGCTGCTGCTCTGGCGCATGCGCTCGCCGCCACCGTCGCCATCGTCGGTGGCGGTCAGCGTCACCACGTGATCGCCGCGGTCCTGCGCGCCGGGGGCGATTCGCAGCACCCGCGAACCGTCGCCCAAGGTGACGATCGAGGCAAAGTCGGGCAAACCTTCGGTGGTGATCGAGAGCGGGTTGCCGTCCGGGTCGCTGATGTCGAGCGCGACCTCGAGCGTCTCGCCGCGCGCCACGCTCTGGTTGCCGAACGGCAGGATGAGGGGTGCGCGGTTGGCGTTGTGCACGGTCAGCGGAACCTCGACCGTCACACTATTCGGCACACCGGTACCGTCGCCGTCGTCGGTGGCCGTGAAGCGCACCGTGTAGGTCCCGGCCTGCACATAGCCTGGCGTCCAGTCGAACATCCACGTCTCGGCGTCGAAGCTCGCGCCTTCCGGCAACCCCTCCACCGTGATCGTCACGCTGGGTTCGGAGCCGAGCACCTCGATGAGCTCGCCGGAATTCAGCCGGTCACGCGGCACGAAACCTGGATTGTCCGGATCCAGCGCGAACGCACGGAAGCTGATGCCCTGGCCCTCGACGACCGTCCAGTCATCGAAGCGGTCGAACACCGGCACGCCATTCACATTGGTGACATCGATGCGGAAGATCGTTTCGCTGCGCAGCAACCCGTCGGTGGCCCACAGCGCGATCTCGTGGCGACCCGCCTGCGTGAAGGCCGGAGTCCATTCGAACAGACCGGTGGTCGGGTTCAGGCGCGCGCCTTCCGGCAGATTCGGGCTCTCGAAACGCACCGTGTCGCCGTTCGGATCGAAAGCCGAGAGGCGCACCGACACCGGGTCGCCCTCGCGCACGCTGCGCGCAGGTACACCGGCGATCAGCGGCGCGGCGTTGGCCGGACGCACCAGCAGCGACAGTGTCTTGACGGTGCTGGTGATGCCGTCGCTGGCGACGATACGCAGGTCCGGATAGTCGCCCGCCTGGTCATGACCCGGCAGCCACGAAAGCACACGTGTGCGGCTGTCGAAGATCGCGCCGGGCGGCAGGTTGTCGATATAGACCGTCACCACCTGCCCATCGGCATCGACTGCGTCGATGCCGATCTGGAACAGCGCACCGGCGCGCAGTTCGAATCCATCGGGCAGGTCCGCGATCGAGGGCGCCGCATTGCCACCGTCGACCGCAATCGTGAAGCTTTGCTCGGCATAGCTGCCCCGCGTGTCATACACGCGCAGCACCACCGGCGCGCGCGCGTCGCTGCGCACCGTGGGATCCCAGCGCAGCACGCCGTCGGCGCCGAGGGTCATCCCCTCGGGAGCGTCGAGCAGCACGTAGCTGAGCACCACGCCGTCCGGATCGCTGGCCGCGACGGTGTAGCTGTAACCCTGGCCCGCGGTCGCCTGCGTGAGCGCGCTCGAACTGATCACCGGCGGGCGGTTCGCGTACGGTACGGCGTAGATTCCATAGCCGAGATCGGTGCGCTGGCCCTCGGTGTCGGCCAGCGTGACGGTCCGCACCACCGTCGAGTCACCCGGCGCGAGCACGCCGTCGACCAGGCCGGCCCCGATGTCGAGCAGCCACAGGCCGTCGTCCGAGATACCCGCATCGAGCGCGACGCCCTGGAAATAGCGGCCCGGGTCGAGCACCAGCATCAGCGGCGTCTGCAGGTTGTAGTCCGCGATGTTGGTCACGCGCACGTCGAAGGACAGTGTGCCGTCGGCCCGGTCCGAACGGGTGGCCACGAAATCCAGCCGCACCAGGCTCGAGAAGTCCTGCACACCGACGAAATCGACCTGATACGGCGCGCTGAGCGCCAGACCGCCGGCGCTCTGCACCCGCGCGGCGACGGTGAGCGAGTAGAAATCCGGTTGCAGTGCGTCGAAACCGAGCGTCACGGTGCGGGTCGCTTCGTCCCACGCGATGCTGGTGATCGCCACCGGCCCGCCGTTGGCCCCACGCAGCGTGTAGTTCTCGGGATTCAGCACCGAGCTCGCGCGCGCGGCGCCCGAGACGTCCATGTCCTGGTCGAACACCACCCTGATGCTCGCCAGCGGCAACGGCACCACGACCTCGTCGGCCGGCGTCGTGCGCACCACCGCCGGCGGCGTCAGCGGCATCAGCACATCGACCTGCTGCGAGTTGGCGATCAGCACCCGTCCGCGGCTGTCGATCGCCAGCGCTTCGGCCAACGGCCCGTTGCTCGCGACCTCGATGCGTTGCAGCGTCGCTAGATCGACCATCACCAGCGAGGAACCGAAGGGATCGCCGACCGGTGCGTGGCTGCCGACGAACAACAGCCCTGCCAGCGCGGTCCCGGACCTGCCGAAGGCGATCGAATCGACCGCGGCGTCGAGGCGCAGTTGCACCTGCGCGCGGCCCTTCGCGTCGAAGGTGACGATATCGCCGCGCCTGGGCCAGGTGGTGGCCCACAGTTCGCCGTCCGGCGCGAACGCCAGGTCGTCGACGCGCGTGTTGCTGAAGTGACGGAAGGCGAAGGTGAGCGGATCGAAGATCTCGATCCCGTCGCCCGAGGACACATAGATCTTCCCACTGGACGGATCGACCGCCAGCGCCTGCGTGAGGCTCTCGCCGTAACGGCCAATCACCGCGAAGCTCTCGGGATCGAGCTGCAGCAACTGGCCGCCGCCGGTGGTCGCCCACAGCCTGCCGTCGAGGTCGTAGGCCATGTCGTAGACCGGCTCGTCGAACACGACGAACGGGTTCAGTGCACGACCGCCGAACTCGCTGTAACGGTACAGCGCGCCGCGGTTCGCTCCGCCGCTCACGACCACGCTGCCGTCGGGCTGCACGAGGATCGCCAGGGGCCCGATGCCTGCATGGCTCTGGGCAATGCCGGTCGCGAACACCTCGGCGGTGAACGGCGCCAGCACCTGACCGAACTGCGAGGGCCGCGTCGAGGGCGCGGCGGGAATGCCCTGCTGCGCCTGCACGAACAGCACGTTCGTCGACGGTGTCTCGCTGGGCGTCGGCGGGATGCCCGTGTCCTGCGTGGTGCTGCCCACATCGGGCAGCGTGCCGAGGTTTACCTGCGAGCCGTCGTCGGGCAGCGTCGCGACCGTGACCGGGCGCTCCTGGTTGCCGGCGTTGTCGGTGGACACCGCGACGAACTCGTAGCTGTGCCCGGCCTCGCCCTGGAACACCGCGAACGACTCGGTGCTCTGACGCAGCCAGATTTCCCAGTCGCCGCCGTCCCTGGCGACGTAGATCGTGGTGTGCTTGACGCCCGATCCGTCGGCCTCCTCGACCGCGTTCCAGCGCACCTCGTAGTTCGCACCGCCGACGCGCGCCAGATCCAGCGTGGTGCGCGGCGCGGCGACGTCGAGGAACTGCACCAGTTCGGGCGTGTCGAGCGGCGCCGCGGTATTGAAGATCACGCGCGCCGAGGCGTGGATCTCGCGGTTCTGCTCGAGGCCGAACGCCGAGGTCACGGTGTAGCCGACACTGCCCACGCCCTGGCCGCCGGCGACGTTCGGCGGCAGCAATCCGATGGCCGGATCCCGCACCAGTTCACCGGTCATCGGATCGATCGCCTGCAGCAGCCAGGTCGCCGTCGCGGTGGCGGTGTCGATACCGGCCGAGACGCGCAGCACGTAGCCACGCGAGTTGCGCAGATCGAAGTCGGCCTGGAAGTTCGAGCGATCGGCCGGCACGTTGATGCGGATGTCGCCGAGTTGCAGGTCGCCGAGCCTGAAGGAGCGCGGACTGAGTCCCGGGTCGAGCTGCGTGACGATGCGGATTTCCGATGGATTCGTGGTCGCGTCGGCCGGGTTCTCGAAGCGGATCGTGTACGGGAGCGCGCGCTCCGCCGGCAGGAACTGCCGCTCGCCGTAGCCCTGCGGGCCCGTGATCGAGGCCTGGGTCGCGCTCTGCGCCGCGAGCTGGAACAGCTTCTGCAGCTGCAACGGCGTCAGTTCGTCGGATGCCGCCACCGAGGCATACGCGCTGTCGGGCACGTTGCCGTACGGCGTGAATACGTTGAACGTCGCGAAATACGTCTGGTGCGACAGCCCGAGATCGTAATCCTCGAACTCCGGCACCGCCGGAATCGGGATGTTGTATTCGCCGCACTCGTCGGATTCGCGAAGGTCCCAGGCGGCGATCTCGGCGAGTTGCCCCGGCGTATCGCCATACCATTGCCGGACCTGCGCGAAGAAGGCAACCAGATCCCCCTGGCTCTCGATCTGCTGCCCCGCCGGCCCGATCAGCACGCCGCTGGACAGCACCGCGACCACGCTGACCACCTTCGGCTGGGTGCGGATCGGTGGTGCCTCGTCCTCGGGACGCAGCAGGCCGCCGTCCTCGAGTGCCGCCAGATACGCCGCGACCCAGGTGTCCTCGTCGGCCGCGAGGTTGCGCAGCGCCACACTCGCCGTGGCGTCGGCCAGTACCGCCTCGCGCAACGCGCGCGCATCGGCACTCTGGCGGGCGACGAACTCCGCGCGCGTCATCGGCGTGGCCGCCGCGACCACATTGAAGCGGAAGGGTGCGAACAGCGGCACGCACTTGTGCGGGATCTCCTCGTCGGACGAGGACTCCAGCGATTGCAGTACCTCGATGACCGCGGTGATGCCCGTCGCTTCCTCCGCGGTGGCATCCTCTAGCGCCTCGAGCAGGTTCGCTATCGCGAGGTTGAGCTGTGCGCGCAGCGCGGTCGGGTCGGTGTCGGCGGCGGCCAGCGCCTGCAGGCTCGTGATCAGCGCCTCGCGTCGCGTGACCGACCAGAAGCTGCGTGCATCCTCGAGCGCCACGCGGATCGCGGCGAGGTCACGGTCGATCAGCGCCTGCAGCCCGGGATACGTGGTGACCGTGAAACTCATGCCCACATAGCCGCCCGCGATCACGTCCATCGCATAGCCGGGCGCCAGCATGTAGCCGTCGCGATTGACCTCCGAGTCGAGGCTGATCCACGGCACGTCCTCGCGCACCCCGTCCGGCGCACCGCCGACGTTGCTCGCGTAGCTGAGGTACGGCAGGCCGTAGATCTTCGCGTTCTCGCCGAGCTCGGGTACACCGAACTCGAAGTACACGTACGGCGTGTCGACGTTGGTCAGACTCTGCAGCGAGATGCCGTAGAGCCCGGTCTGGCCGGCGGGGACGATGCGCGGACCACCGAGACCGATGGTGACGTCGATCGGCAGCGCGCGCTCGACCAGGAAGCGGTACGGCAGCGTCGCCTCGGCACCGTCGGGGTTGATCACGGTTAGGTCGTAGAGCCCCTTCTCGCGGTCGCGCAGGTCGAAGGTCGCAATGATCCGCGTCGCGTCGATCACCTCGTAGCGCACCGGCTCGATCTCCTCGATGCCCGGGCGCACCAGCTTCAGCAGCGCCTCCTCGTGGAAGCGCGCGCCGCGCACCTCGACCGTCACCCAGCGGCTGTCGCCGCCCTGGTCGACCTTCACGTCGGTGACCTGGAAGGGCAGCGACTCGGCCTTGACCTCGACGTGCGACTGCACGGGACCGGAGAACTCGCGCACCAGCACGTAGTAGGTGCCGGCCTGCGTGCCCGGCACCAGCGCCTGCTGGTTCGCCTGCAGCGGCGTCTCGAAGGCCGCGTCGTAGTTCGAGCCGTCCGGCAGCGCGTTGTAACGCACGAAGATCTCGTTCGCAGCCGAGGATTGGTCGGATTTCACGCTGACGCGCAGCGTCTCGCCGGCGCCGACCGTGACCTTGAACAGCCGCGCCTGGCCAGCCAGCAACGATGTTTCCGACGCCACGCCGAGGGTAAGTTCAGGCACCTCGATGGTGATCGGATCGGCCGAGGTACGGTCGTTGTTGTCCTCGTCGGCGGCCTCGTAGACCTCGTCGAAGATGTCCGAGCGCACGATGATCCGGTACTGGCCGTCGAGCGCCGGCGGGACCAGCACATCCTTCAGTTCGGCCTCGTAGCTGGCACCGACCGCGAGCCCGCCGCTGTGCGTGACGCGCCCGAGCAGGCGGTCCGACAGGTCCCAGTCGCCGTCGGCGGACAGGTAGACCGCATCGCTCCAGCTTCCCTGCGCCGGGTTGTCGCCACGGTTCGTGATCGTCCAGCCGAGCGTGATCGTGCCGTTGACGGTGCCACGCGACGGCATCGAGATATCGTCGACCACCAGATCCGCCGGCGGCGGCAATTCGATCAGCAGCGGCTGCGCCGACGGGCGCGCGTTGTTGTTCTCGCGTCCGGCCTCGAACACTGCCCCGTTGGCGCTGCGCCCCGTGACCGCATCGGTCACGACGAACACGTAGTAGTCACCGTACACGCCGGGCGGGAGCCGGATCGGCCCTGTCTGCTGGTCGTGGCCTTCGCCCGCCGCCAGGCCGCCGGTATGCTCTATCGCACCGAGGTAGCGGTCTGCGTTGACGTCGAGGAACTCGTCGGCCGACAGGTAGATGCGATCGGTCCAGCGGCTCTGCAGCGGCGGTGTGTCACCCTCGCCACGGTTCTCGACCCGGTACGAGAACTCGAGGAACTGGCCGGCGAGCACCCGCTCGGGGATGTCGATGTCGACCACACGCAGGTCCGGCGCGGGCCGCAGGTCCACGTGCAGCGCGGCCGGAGTGATGTTGTTGCCCTCGCCGCGGTACTCGTTGACCGCGTCGTTGGTAAGTTGCAGCGGTTGGACCCTGGAGAGATCGGCGACGCCGCCACCGACCACCTCGCCACGCACATCGGCATCGGTGTAGACCAGCACGTAGTAGTCGCCGTCGATGCCTTCGGGCAGCGCGAAAGTCAGCGAACGATCGTAGCTCGCCCCGACGTCGAGGTAGCCGTAGCGCGCGAACTCGCCGAGCAGCAGGTCGCCGGAATCCAGCGCCGCGTCCTTCGACAGGAACACGCGGTCGTTCCAGCCCCATTCGCGCGTCTGCCGCGTACCCTGGTTGGTGACCGTGAAGCTCGCCGTGACCGTGCTGCCGGAGTCGGCAGTCTCCGGATCGAGCACCAGACCGGAGATCACCAGATCCGACTCGCGGTAGACGATGTCGGTGACCGTGACGCCGGTGTTGTTGGCGAGTCCCACCGGTTCCCATGCGTTGTGCGCGTAGTGCTCGAGCGACTGCGGATTGCCGCCCCGGGCGTCCTCCGTGTCGGGCAGGCCGTTCCATGGATCGACGTCGGTGAATACGTAGACGTAGAACGGTCCTTCCACCCCGGCCGGCAACGTGACCTCGGCGCGCGCGGTATAGCTCTCACCGGCGCCCAGCGCAGTTGAGTTGTCGTGCACCACGGTGCCGATGCGCTGCGAACGCCTGTAATCGAAGGTCGGATACGCCGAGATCCACACGCTATCCAGCCAGTAGCGCGTGCCACTCCAGACCGCCCCGCCCTGGTTCTCGACCGTCCAGGCGATCTCGGCCTTCTCGCCCGAGAAATTCGTCTCGGGCGCGATCACCTCGACCACGCGCAGGTCCGCGGGCGCGGTCGCCACGTCGGTGGTGGTGGTGTGCGAGTTGTTGTTCTCGATGGTCTCGGCCAGTGTCGGCGGGTTGTGCGTGTCGGTGACGACGGTGACGTACTTGCCGGTCACCGCGGGCGACAGATCGAAACTCTTCTGCATCGTGTAGCGACCGAGCGACGGCAGGTCCTGCGGACGCTCGAAGCTGCCCAGCACCCACACCTGCGCGCCCGGCGCCGAGATGTCCGGCACGTCCGACACGTACACGGTGTCGAACCACGAACCGCTCGCTTCGCCCTCGGCGCGGTTCTCCACCGTCCAGCTCACCGTGAACGGCGCGTGCGCCGAACCGCTCGCATCGGCCTGCACCTCGATCACCTGCAGGTCCGGCTTCAGCACCACCGGGCCGATGAGGTCGATGCGCCGGGCCTTGTAGTTGTTGTTGTCCAGTTCGTTCGGATCGTCCTGGTTGATCCAGTTCGCGAAGGTGTCCTCGAGCACCGCATCGTAGGCGTCCGACCACGGCGTGATGTAGTACACGCCGGAGGCGATCTGCTGCGGCACCCGCACCTTCACGATCATCTCGTAGGACTCGCCGACGGCGAGCGCGCCCTGGCGCTCGAACGTCCCCAGCAGGATACCGCCGTTGCCGCCCGGGTTCGGACGCGTCTTGTCGCGCGTGAGCCAGATCGTGTCGCTCCACTTGTCGGTACTGGTGGTGTTCGAGCCACGGTTCGTGACCGTGTAGCGCACCTCGATCTCGGAGCCGTAGACCGCCTGCGCGGGAGCTACGACGTCGCTGGTGACCAGGTCCGAGGGCGGGAACGGATCGATGTAGATCGCCTGCGCCAGCGTGTTGTTGCCGTCCTGCGGGAACTCGTCGACGGCGTTGTTGGCGTCCGCGCGCACGATGATGAAACCGTTGCCGCGGAAGCGGATCGGAATCTGCAGCGCGTCGGCCAGCGAACGGTAGCTCTCGTCGGTATCCAGCGCCGATCCGTTGGTGATGCTGCCGATCAGCAGGTCGCCGGCGTCCAGCTTCGAGTCGAGCGACAGGTAGACGTTGTCCTTCCACTGGCCGGTGGCCGACACCGCGCCACGGTTCACGACGTCGAAGGAGACCTGGATGGTCGCCCCGGCCGCCGCGGTCGGCGGCACCGTGATCGACTCGATCTGCAGGTCGGGCCGCGGGTTCGCCGACAGCGTCATCGCCTGGTCGTCGGCCAGCACGTTGTTCCTCGATGCGTCTCCGTGTTCGTAGAGCGCACGGTTGGAATTGGTCACCACCTCGACGCGCCAGGATCCGGCGAGCATGGGCACCGTGAAGCGCTCGGTGCGCGTGTAGGACAGCCCCGCGCCGAGTCCGTTGGAGTATGTGAACGCGCCCAGCGTGATCGGCGCCGCGGTCGGGTCACCGACCTTGCGCAGCAGCACGGTATCGGTCCAAGCGCCGTCGGCCGGTGCGTCGCCCTGGTTCGCCACCGTCCACGTGATCTCGATCGGCTGGCCCTCGAAGCCCTCCTCCGGCGCGAGGATGTCGGTCACGACCAGGTCGGGACTCGGCGCCAGCGTGATCGATGTCGCTCCGGCGTAGCGCGCGTTGTCGTCCGTGTAGATGAACTCGAACGGCCCGCCGGTGGACACGAATACGTAGTAATCCCCGGTGAACCCGTCCGGCAGTGCGAGCAGCACGCTGCGGTCGTAGCCGGTGCCGGCGGACAACGCACCGAGATGGTCGAACGACCAGCTGCGCACCACGCCGCTGCCGTCGGCGTTGGTCGCGAGCACCACCGTGTCGGACCACGACAGGCGGTCGGTGCGCGCGATGCCGACGTTGTCCACCCGCCAGCTCACTGCCAGCGTGCCGCCGGACTGCGCGCTCGCGGCCGCCGCGGCCGAACTCACCTGCAGGTTCGCGTAGCCGTAGGGCATCACGTCGAACACGCCGGGGGCGCGATCGGCGTTGTTGGCCTCGAGACCGTTCTCGAACACCACGCTGTCGGCGTCGCTGCGCACGAACAGCGTGTAGCGGCCGGTGAATCCCGGCGGCAGGATCAGTTCCTCGCTGCGCGAATAGCTCTCGCCGACGGCGAGGAAGCCCTCGCGCGTGAAGCGCGCGAGCACGATGTCGTCGCCGTCGCCGGCGACGTCGTTGCGCGAGGCGACGATGGTATCGGTCCACGCCCCGGTCAGACCGGGTCCGGTGCCCTCGTTGCTCACCGTCCAGCCGATGGTGACGTGGGCGGGATCGGCGATGGTCTGCGTGGGCGCGCTGACGTCCGAGACCACCAGGTCGGCGTACGGCGTCAGTGCGACCGCCAGCGCGGCGGCCTGCTCGTTGTTGTTCTCGGCGCCGGTCTCGCGCACCGTGTTGGTGGCGTCGCTGCGCACGATGATCCGCCAGTCGCCGGCCAGATCGATCGGCAGCGTGACGGCCAGCGAGCCGTCGTAGCCCTCGCCCGCGGCCAGCGGCCCGGTGTGCGCGATCTCGCCGAGCAGCGTGTCGCCGCTGCCGATCACGCCGTCCTGCGACAGGTAGATGCGGTCGACCCAGGTGCCCGGGGCCGGACGCGAACCGGCGTTCTCGACCCGCCAGCCGACGGTGATCGCGTCGGCCGAACTCGCGGACTCCGGCGCCGTCACCGCGGTGACGTCGAGGTCCGGATGGCCGAGGAAGAACGTCTCCGAGGCGCCGGTGTTGTTGGCCTCGCTGCCGTGCTCGTAGACCTGCGTGGCGGCATCGGTGACGACCACGATGCGGTAGTCGCCGTCGGCCCAGTCGGGCAGCGTGACCAGCGCGCTCGCCTCGTAGCTGCCGCCCACCGCGACCTGGCGCCCCTGCGCGACGCTGGCGAGCAGCAGCGCACCGGTCAGCGTGCCGTCCACCGACAGGTAGACGCGGTCGACCCAGTTGCCGCTGGCGGAGGCCGCGCCCACGTTGGCCACGGTCCACGCGACCGTGACCGCCTCGCCGGTCGATGCCGCGGGCGGCACGACCACCGACTGCAGCGCCAGATCCGCCGACGGCGCGGCCGTGATCACGGTCGGCGTCAGTGTCGCGCCGGCGTTGTTGTTCTCGAACGCCGCCTCGAAGACCTGCGAGCCGGAATCCGCGCGCACGATGAAGTACAGGCTGCCGGTGATGCCGAACGGCACCGCGACGTTCGCGGAACCGGTGTAGGTTTCACCGGGTGCAACCGCGCCGCTGTGGGTGAACTGCCCGAGCAGGGTGTCACCGGCGTCGAGCACGGTGTCGGTCGACAGGTAGACCGCGTCGCTCCACCCGGAGACGTCGGTCACGGAGTCCCCGAGGTTGCGCACGCGCCACACCAGCGCCGCGTTGCCGCCCTCGCCGACCGTCGCCGGACCCACCGCGACCTCGACCTGCAGGTCCGCGTACGGCGCATCCAGCGCGATCGTGCGCGCCGGCAGCCAGGTGTTGTCGGCGCGCGTGTCGGGCTCGAGCACCTCGCCCAGTGCGTCGCTGATCACGCTGAGGTAGAACGTGCCCTGCAGTTGCAGCGGCACGGTGACGCTGTGCACCGCCTCGTAACTTTCGCCGGCGGCCAGCGCGCCGCTGCGCGCCACCGTTGCGAGCACGATGTCGTCGGCGTTGCCGATCACGTTGTCGCGGCTCAGCACGATGCGGTCCGACCACGCCGTCTGCGCGGTCGCGACCGTGCCCTCGTTCTGCACCGTCCAGCGGACCTCGATCGCGTCGCCCCCGCGTGCCGCCGCGGGCGCCGACAGCGCCTTCACCGCCAGGTCCGGGTAGTCGACCGCGGCCGAGCTGCGCACGATCACGGCCTGGTTGTTGCCTTCGGCGTCGAGGCCGTCGAGCACCTCGCGCACGTTGTCGCGCACATCGGCGGTGATGGTGATCTCGATGTCGCCCGCGCCACGCACGCCGGGCGGCAGCACGAACACGAACTGCCGCGCGCGCGACTCGCCGGGCGCCGGCACGCCGCCGCTGCCGGTGAGCGCCGGATCGAACTGCAGCTGCGTGTTCAGCAGCACCTCGCCGGTGGTCGCGTTGCGCACCACGATGCGGTCGTACCAGCCGCCCACCGGGGAGGCATTGCCGGCGTTCAGGTCGTCCCACGACACCGTCACCGTCGCCCCGGCCCTCAGCCCGGACGGCAGCACCGTGAGGTTCGCCACCCGCAGGTCCGGCGCCGAGGCGATCGTGAGCTGCGCGGTGTTGTTGCTCTCGCCGGTGCCTTCGGCATTGCCCTCGGCGACTTTCTCGCCGGCGTCCGCGCTCAGCGTGAACTGGAACCGTCCGATCGCACTGTTGCCGCTCGGCCAGGTGAAGGTGGCGCTGCGTTCGATGTACGCACCGGCCGCGAGTTCCTCGCCGATATCGATGGCGCCGCCGAGCGTGGCGTTGTAGACCAGCGCCCCGCTGACGAGGTTGCGCACCTGGATGCCGTCGGACCACGGCACGGTCACGGCCGCGTTGCCGTTGTTGTTCACCCGCCAGCGCAGCGTCACGGTGCTGCCCGGCGCCCAGCCGGCGGCCGGCTCGACCACCAGGTTCGAGATCGTGAGATCCGGGTAGCGTGCGAGTCCGGACGTGATCTCGATGCTCGCGCTGTTGTTGTTCTCGGCCTGGCCGAAGGCACCCTGCTCGGCCACGGCGTTGGCCACGTCGGTGAGCACCTCGACGGCGAGGCGTCCGGCGCCGGCGCTGCCCTCCGGCAGCCGGATCACCAGGCTGCGCGCAGCGCTGGCACCGCTCGCCAGCGTCTCGTCCTCGAAGGCGACGAGCACGTTGGCGACCAGCTCGCCGCCGCGATCCAGATTGCGCACCACCACGCGCTCGGACCACGGACCCGCGGCGTCCAGGTCGCCGGTGTTCGCCACCGCCCACGTCACCCGGATCTCGCTGCCGGACTCGATGGTGTCGCCCGTCACCGGGGCGACGGCCAGATCCTGCACCACGAGGTCCGGGCCGGGGCGGGTGCCGAACACGATCTCGACCGGCTCCGACAGCGACACGTCGCTGACGTTGAACGCGTAGCTCGCCTCGCCCGAGGTGTAATAGCGGCCCTCGACCAGCAGCGTGTAGGTGCCGCTGTAGGCCAGCGTCAGCACGTCGATGTCGCTACCGGTACTGTTCATGTTCGACGGCCCGAAGACCGAGCGCCCCCACGGATCGAGCAATCGCCAGTACACGTCACCGCCGGAACGGCTGGTGATGTCGAAGTAGAAGCGCTCGCCCGCCTGCGCATCGAAGCGGTACACATCGGTTTCCGCCGCCGGGCTCAGCGTACCCGCGACGGTGGTTCCGGTCTCGAGCGCGGTCGCCTGCGCCAGGTCGAGCAGCCGGAAGCTGTAGCTGCCGGTGATCTCGTTCGCGTAGGTCGTTTCGGCGGGCGCGTGCACCGTCAGCGTGTAGGTGCCCGGACCGAGGTCGTAGATCGAGGTGCCGTCCGACGAATCGCTGTCCCGGAACGGTTTGTTCGACACCACCGTGCCGCGCGGTCCGCTCAGCGTCCAGCGCAGGTAGTAGCTGTCGTAGCTGGTGTTCGCCGCCAGGCGGTCGAAATACACCCGCGTGGTCTCGTCCAGCGTGAAGGTGTAGACGTCGCGCTGCCCCGGCATCGCGATCGACTGGCTCTGCGTCTCGCCGAGCACCAGCGCCGCCGGCGGCTCGTCGGCAACCGTGTGCACGCGCACGCTGTAGCTGCTGGTCGCCGTCTGGTAGTAGCGCGATTCCAGCAGCAGCGTGTATTCGCCGTCGTAGGCGAGCGTCAGCGGGCCCACATCCTCGGTGTACGCCGCGTTGTTGAAGCCGGCCGGGCCGAACACGGTGCGCCCGAACGGATCGAGCAACCGCCAGCGTGCATCGCCGCCGCTGCGCGCCTCGATGTCGAAGAAGTACTTCTGACCGGCCGTGGCCGTGAAGCGGTACGCGTCGGTTTCCGCGGCCGGATCGAAGCTGCCGCTGACGGTGGTGTCGAGCGCCAGTTCGCTGGCCGCATCGAGGTCGAGCAGCCGGAAACTGTAGCTGCCGGTGATCTCGTTCGCGTAGCTCGTGTCCGCCGGCGCATGCACGGTCAGCGTGTAGGTGCCCGGACCGAGGTCGTAGATCGAGGTGCCGTCCGACGAATCGCTGTCCCGGAACGGTTTGTTCGACACCACCGTGCCGAGCGGGCCACTCAGCGTCCAGCGCAGATAGTAACTGTCGTAGCTCGTGCTCGCCGCCAGGCGGTCGAAATACACCCGCGTGGTTTCGTCCAGCGTGAAGGTGTAGACGTCGCGCTGCCCCGGCATCGCGATCGCCTGGCTCTGCGTCTCGCCGAGCACCAGATCGATCGCCTCGTCGGCGACCGCGTGCACCCGCACGCTGTAACTGCCCACCGCGGTCTGGTTGTAGCGCGACTCGAGCAGCAGCGTGTATTCGCCGTCGTAGGCCAATGTCAGCGGACCCACATCCTCGTAATACGCCGCGTTGTTGAACCCCGCCGGACCGAACACCGTGCGCCCGAAGGGATCGAGCAGCCGCCAGCGTGCATCACCCCCGCTGCGCGCCACGACATCGAAGAAGTATTTCTGCCCGGCCACGGCCGTGAAGCGGTAGGCGTCGCTTTCGTTCGCGGGATCGAAGCTGCCGCTCACCGTGGTGTCGGGCGCAAGCTCGGTGGCCTGTGCCAGATCGAGCAGCCGGAATCCGTAGCCGCCGGTGCTGCCGTGGACGCTGAGCACGTAGTCCCCGGGGCCCAGGTCGAGCACGCTCAGTCCTTCGGCCGAATCGCTGGCCGTGAAGGACTTGCCTCCCACCCATGTCCCGCGCGGGCCGCTCAGCGTCCAGCGCAACGCGGAATTGTTCGTCAATGCATCGAAATACACCCGCGTCGACGCATCGAGCGTGAACGCGTAGCGATCGACCTCGCTGCTCGTGCCCAGCGTCCCGTTCGTGGTTTCCCCCAGCGTGAGTTCCGGATACACCGGTGCGGTGCCGGCGGTGAGCGCCAGCGTCACGTGGTCCAGGTCGTTGTGCGCGCGCCAGCCGCCGTTGCGCGCACCGAAGGCCATCCGTCCCTCGTAGGGCAGCATGCCGGCGACGAAATAATCCTCGACGACCGCGACCTCGCTGCCCCCTTCCGGCGTCAGGTACACCGACACCGTGCTGCCGCCGTCGGCGGCCCCGATCACGAGGCGCGCGTGGTTGAACTTGCCGTCGTCGAGCCGGAACCCCGGCATCAGCGTGTTCAGGTTGAACTCGGCCAGCTCGCTGCCGTTGAAGTGCAGCGAGACGTGGTTGTCGCTGACCTCGCCGTTGTTGGTCGGGTCGAAACCGACACCGAAACTGCCGCCCAGGTTCGGTTCCTCGCCGAACTGCGGCGCGTTGCCGCCGCGCCCCCAGGCGGCGGTATCCAGCCACGCGAAACCGATGCCGTCGCCCTGGCTGGAGACGCGCGTGATGCGCAGGTCGAAGCCGATCTCGACCGTCGCCGGCAGCACGTCCGGATGCGTCGCCGTGAAGCCGATCGTGTTGGTGCCGGTGACATCGCCCGACAGCAGGCGCAGGAAGCGGTTCGGGTCGGGGTCGCCGTCGGGAACACGGTAGTTCGCGAGCCCCACTGCATCGAGGTCGAAGCCGTTGCTGCCGCCCGGTGCACCACCGGCGGTGCCGACGAGGCGGATATACCGCACCTCGGTCAGCCCCGAACCCGACAGGTCGTAGGAACGCGCGAAACCGGGATTGCCGTGCGCCTCGTCACCGCCGCCGAGCGCGACACGCGCCGCCGCGGTGGCCGTGATATCGACGTAATCGACGCCGTCCAGGCTGACCTCGACGCGCAGCGAGCCGAACTCGTCGCCGCCGGAATCGACCTCGTAGACGTTGAAGTCGCCGCCACTGCCGTCGAGCAACCGGTAGTCGCCGAGGTCGTAGATCACCGTACCACCGGTGCCGAGCCCGGCGTAGCCGTCATCGGGTGCACCGGTGAACACGCTGTCGGCCACGCCCACGTCGTTGTAATGCAGGGTCGGCGGGAAATGGCCCACGCGCAGCACCGCGGGCAGCACCCCGTTGCCGTAACTCGCCGGGGTGTAAGGCAAGCCGGTGCTGTCGAAATCCTGCCCCGTGTAGCCGTCCGGGTTCGCGACCGCGGTGTCGACCACGCGGAAACTCAACCCGACCGGGTTGCCCTCGCTGACGCGGCCCTCGACCAGCAGGTAATAGGTGCCTTCATGAGCCAGCGTCGCGTGCAGATCCGTCGTGTTCGACGGGCCGAACACCACGTCGCCCCACGGGTTGATCAGCCGCCAGTACACGGTGTCGCGGTCCTCGGCCAGCAGGTCGAACAGGAAGCGGCTGCGCGCACCGGCGTCGAAGCGATAGATCAGCGTCTCGTTGCCGCCGGCCAGCGTGGCGGCGACCGATTCGTCGAGGCCGACGTCGGTGGCCTGTGCCAGATCGAGCAGGCGGAAGCCGTAGTCGCCGGTCACATCGCCGTCGGGATCGACGACCAGCGTGTAGTCACCGGCGACGAGTTGCAGCAGCGGATTGGCCGTGAAGTCGGCGGAGTCGCTGTCGCTGAACGCGCGCGAGGACACCACGGTGCCGCGCGGTCCGGTCAGGCTCCACTTGAACGCACTGCCGTTCGTCAGCGAATCGAAATACAGCGTCGCCGCCGCATCGAGCGTGAAGCTGTAGCGATGCTGCTGCCCTGCGTGATCGATCGTCGCCGCGACTTCCTCGTCGAGCGCGAGCGCGCTCTCGACGTCGGCGACCGGCCGCACGTCGAAGGCGTAGGCCATGTCGCCGCCCACGTGCACACGGCCTTCGAGCAGCAGCGTGTACTCGCCGTCCCACGCCAGCGTGACCACGCCGGCATCGGCGTTGAACGCGGTCGGGCCGAACACATTGCGGCCGAACGGATCGACCAGCCGCCAGTAGGTGTCGCCGCCGCTGCCGGAGAGACGGTCGAAGTAGAACCGTTGCCCGGCGCTCGCGCTGAAGCGGTAGGCATCGGTTTCCTTCGCCGAAGTGAGCACCCCGGACACCGGCGTGCCGGGTTCGATGGCGGTTGTCTCGCCAAGGTCGAGCAACCGGAACGCGAAGGCGGGCGTACCCTGCCCCGTCTCGCGCACGCTCAGCGTGTAGTCGCCGGCCGGCAGGTCGAACACGGTGCTGTTGTTCCGGCCGTCGTGGGAATCGCTCTGGTCGAACGGCCGGTCCGAGACGATGGTTCCGCGCGGACCGGTGAGCGTCCAGCGCAACGTCGAACTGTTGGTCAGCGAATCGAAATACAGCCGCGTCGTCGCATCGAGCGTGAACGTATGGTGCACGCGCTGCCCCGGGGTGACGATGGCACCGCTGACCACGCCATCGGTGCGCGCGCGCACCAGCGCCGGGTTGCCGTGTCCGCTCGCATCGGCGAGCGTGTCGCCGCTGTCCTCGTCGGCCTTCAGGTACGCGACCAGCCCGGTCTCGTCGCCGACGAGGGGCGTGTCCCTGGCGGCGGCGATATCCTCGGCGCTGCGCGCCATCTGCCAGATCCGCACGTCGTCGATGCGGCCGAGGAAGGTGGCATAGTCCGTGCCGAACTCCGGCGTGTGGCCGATCAGCAGCGGCACCTCCTGCTCCAGCGCCGCCGCCGTGCGCAACGCCCCGCTGGCACGCTCGATGCCGTCGACCAGCAGCCGCATCTGGCCACCGGCGCGGTCCAGCACGATCGCGACGTGATGCCACGCGCCGGTGGTCAGCACACCGGCGGCGCTCTGCGCGTATTGCGCACCGCTGGCGTCGGTGCTGCCGATCGCGATCGAGCCATTGCTGTGCAGCCACACCGAGTAGCTGCGCGTGGAGGTGCCGGTGCCCTTGTAGAAAAGCGGCGTCCACGTGTCCTGGAAGCGATCGACGAACACGTTCGCCTCGAGCGTGATCGCGCCGGCACCGAGTTCGACGTCGGCGCCGTCGGCGATCTCGAGGTACTGGTGGCCGTTCAGCGCGAGCGCGCCGTCCAGTCGCCCGTCGTAGAAGCGCGGCTCCATGCCGCTCGCGGCCCCGGGCGTGATCGCGACCGAGGTGTCGGCCACCGGCAGCACGCGAAAGCCGTAATCGGTCACCGCGGCGAGCTGGTCGCGCCGCCCCTCGATCAGCAACGTGTAGGTGCCGGACCACGGCAGCGTGCGCAGCCCCACGTCGTCGTAGGGCATGTAGTTCGCGCCCCACACCGTGCGCCCCCACGGATCGAGCAGCCGCCAGTACGGGGCGCCGCCGCTGGCGGCGGTCACGTCGAAGAACAGCGCATCGCCGGCCGTGGCGTCGAAGCGGTAAAGATCGGTCTCGTTGCCCGGACGCAGCTGTCCCGTGACGGTGTCACCCGGCGCGAACCCGAGCGCATCCGCGAGGTCGAGCAGGCGGAAGGCGTAGATCCCCCGGCTGTCCGGGGTGGCGGCAATACGCACCTCGTAGTCGCCCGGCGGCAGCGTCAGGATGCTGCTGCCGTCGCTGGCGTCGCTCTGCTGGAACGGCCGATCGCTGACCACCGTGCCGCGCGGACCGCTGAGGTACCAGCGCAGGTAGTAGTCGTCGGTCAGCGAATCGAAATACAGCGTGCGCTCTTCGGTGAGCGTGAACCGGTACACATCGTTCTGACCCGGATCGATGCGCCCGGCGACCACGCCGGTGCCGCCGTCCCATAGCGTGCGCACCGTGGCGTCGTGGCCGTTGCCGCTCGCATCCCCCAGCGTGCTGCCGCTGAGCTCGTCGGCCGGCAGGTACATCACGAGTCCGGCTTCGCTTCCATCCAGCGCGGCCTCGTAGTCGGCCGCGATCTCGGCCGCGCCGCGCGCCACGTTCCACACGCGCACCTCGTCCAGCGTGCCGATGAAGGCACCATTGCCTTCCCGCGCGCCGCCGAGGTACAGCGGGTTGGTGTTCGCACTCGATGGCGTGGTGCTCAGGGCGCCGGTCGCTGCCGCCACACCGTCCAGATAGAGCGTCATCACACCCGTGTCGCGGTCCATCACGGCCGCGACGTGGTGCCACTGGCCCAGCTTGACCGAACCGCCCGCGGTACTGATCCACTGGTTCTGGTTGTTGCCCGAGGACAGGTGCAGGTAGCCCGAGGAGTTCAGCCACAGCGTGAACGAGCGCTGGTTGCTGTTGCCGTTGCCCTTGTACGCGAGCGCCTGCCAGGTGGCCGAGTACGCGTCGACGCGGAACCAGGTCTCGAAGGTCAGCGTGCCCGTCATCGACAGCGCGTCGTCGTGGGCGACCTCCGCCCAGCGATACTGATCGAGCCGCAGCGCACCGTCGATCACGCCGGGAGCGAAATGATCCTCCACGCCGTGGCTCTCGCCGACGGCGATGTCGACCACCTCGTCGACCACCGGGCGCACGGCGAAGGCATAGCTCGCTTCACCGGAGGTGTGGTACCGCCCTTCGACCAGCAGCGTGTAGGTTCCGTCGCGGCTCAGCGTCACTGGCCCGACGTCGTAGCCGCTGCCGGTGGAGTTCATGTTCGACGGCCCGAACACCGTGCGTCCGTTCGGATCGAGCAGCCGCCAGTACACATCACCGCCGCTGCGGCCGGTGATGTCGAAGTAGAAGCGCTCGCCGGCGGTGGCATCGAAGCGGTAGATCTCCGTCTCCGCGGCCGGACTCAGCGTGGCGGCGACCGTGGTTCCGGCTTCGATCGCCGTCGCCTGCCCCAGATCCAGCAGCCGGAAGCTGTATGTGCCGGAGATCTCGTTCGCGTAGCCGGTGTCGGTGGGCGCGTGGAACGTCAGCGTGTAGGTGCCCGGGCCGAGGTTGTAGATCGACGTGCCATCCACCGAATCGCTGTCCCGGAACGGCCGGTTCGACGTCACCGCCCCTTGCGGACCGCTCAGCGTCCAGCGCAGGTAGTAGCTGTCGATGTTCGTCGCTGCCGCGAGACGGTCGAAATACACCCGCGTCGATTCATCCAGCGTGAAGGTGTAGACGTCGCGCTGGCCCGGCATCGCGATCGCCTGGCTCTGCGTCTCGCCGAGCACCAGCGCCACCGGCGGCTCGTCGACGACGGTGTGCACACGCACGCTGTAACTGCTTGCCGCCGTCAGGTAGTAGCGTGACTCGAGCAGCAGCGTGTACTCGCCGTCGAAGGCCAGCGTCAGCGGGCCCACGTCCTCGTAGTACGAGACGTTGTTGAAGCCCGATGGGCCGAACACCGTGCGCCCGTACGGATCGAGCAAGCGCCAGCGCGCATCACCACCGCTGCGCGCGACGATGTCAAAGAAGTATTTCTGTCCCGCCACCGCCGTGAAGCGGTAGGCATCGGTCTCCGCGGCCGGATCGAAACTGCCCGCGACCGTGGTGTCCAGATCGAGCGGGCCTGCGTTCGCGAGGTCGAGCAGGCGGAAGCTGTAGGTACCGGTGATATCGTTCGCGTAGGTGGTGTCGGCTGGCGCGTGAAACGTCAGCGTATAGGTGCCGGGACCGAGATCGTAGATCGAGGTTCCGTCCGCGGAGTCGCTGTCGCGGAAAGAGCGGTTCGACACCACCGCGCCCTGCGGGCCGCTCAGCGACCAGCGCAGGTAGTAGCTGTCGTAGCTCGTGTTCGCCGCCAGGCGGTCGAAATATACGCGCGTGCTTTCGTCCAGGGTGAACGTGTAGGTGTCGCGCTGCCCGCTCGCGTCGATCGAGCCGTCGGTTTTCGCGTCCAGCTCCAGCGTGGCCGGCGCGTCGTCGACGATCTCGTGCACATCGAAGGTGTAGGAGAAACTGCCGGTGTACTGCGTGGTCCAGACCCGGCCCTCGACGATCAGCGTGTAGCGGCCACTGACCGCGGCGACGATTCCCTGCGCGCCGGTGACCGATCCACTGCGGTTGAACCCCGCCGGGCCGGCGACCTGACGTCCGTAAGGATCGAGCAGCCGCCACGAGACCCAGTCGCCGTTGTCCGGGCTCAGCGCGGTCACGTCGAGCGAGAACCGCTGGCCGGCACTGGCGTCGAAGCGGTACAGATCGGTTTCGTTGGCCGGGTTCAGCGTCGAGCTGGTCGCCTCGCCGAGCGTGAGCTCGGTCGCGGCCGCGGTATCGAGCACGCGGAACGAATAGGCACCGGTCGTCGAGCCGTCGGCGCGCACCCGCAACTGGTACGTTCCGGGCAGCACCAGCTGCACGGCGGGATTCGCCGAGCCGTACTCCCACGATTCGCTGTAGTAGAAACTGCGGTCGGAGACTTCCACGCCACGCGGGCCGGTCAGGGTCCAGCGGAAACTGCCGTTGTTGTTCGGCGCGAGGCTGTCGATCAGTATCAGCGTGGGCTCGTCGACCGTGAACACGTAGTCGTCGACTTCGCCCGCCGCCGCGATCGTCCCGCTGGCGGCAGTGCCGATCGTCAGGTCCGTGCCGGTGAGTTCCGGCAGCGGCGTATTCCCCTGCAGGAGCACGCTGAAACCGTAGTCGATGGCGCCCGATTCCCAGGTCCTGCCTTCGAGCAGCAGGTAGTAGCTACCGGTCAGCATCAGCGTCGCCGCCGAGCGGTCCTGGAAATATTCCGGTCCGAACAGCTGCCTGCCGGTGGCATCGAACAGCCGCCAGTAGGGGCTGCCGGCCGACAGCGACAGGCGGTCGAACACGACCTCGTCACCGGCGGTGGCATTGAATCTGTAGATCGCGGTCGCGTTGCCCGGGTCCAGCGTGCCCGCGACCTCCTCGTCGAGCGCGATCGCCTCGGCCTGCGACAGCGCGGCGAGCAGGAACGCGAACTCCGGCGTGGCGTCGCCGCTGGCGTCGACGGTCAGCGTGTAGGTGCCGGCGACCAGTTCGAGCAGCGGGTTGGAACCGTACTCGGCGGAATCCGAATACACGAAGGAACGCGCGGACACCTCGACGCCGCGCGGTCCGCTGAGTGTCCAGTTGAGCCTGTTGCTGCTGTCGTAGGTGCGGGAGTCGAACAGCAGCGTGCTCGTCTCGGCCAGCGTGAACGTGTAATGCACGCGTTGACCGGGATGCGCGATCTCGCCTTCGACGAGCGTGCCGGGTGCCAGGGAATCGCTCAGGTCCTCCACGTCGTGGACGACGAAGCGGAAATTCTCCAGGTACGAGGCATTGTCGATCCTGCCTTCCAGCGCGATCACGTACTCGCCGTCGAAGGCGGCGGTGAACACATCGCTGTCGGTGAAGGAGCGCGCCTCGCTGGACAGCACGCTGTTGCCCAGCGGATCGAACACCCGGATGGAAAAGCGGCTCTGCGCGCTTGCGATCGCGTCGAAGAAGAAGCGCTGCCCGGCGGTGGCGGTGAAGCGGTAGAGGCGGGTTTCGGTTGGCGGCGCCAGCAGCGTGCCGTGGTTGCCCTGCGACGAGAGGTCGGCCACCGTCGGCCCGTCCGTCTCGTCCATGCGCCAGTAACCGACCAGGCCGGTCTCGCTGCCGCCGAGCAGCTCGTCGTGGCGCGCCGCGATCTGCGCACCCGTGCGCGCCACGTTCCAGACCCGCACCTCGTCGATCAGGCCGATGAAGCCCTGCTCGGCGCCTTCGCGAGCACCGACGCGGAAGTCGTTGCGCCCGTCGACGTCGCCGAGCGCGCCCGCTCCTTCGTAGGTGTGCACCAGCGTGCCGTTGGCGTAGGTGCGCACGGTACCGTTGTCGTAGGACACCGCGACGTGCGTCCACTCATCGAGCGCCGCCACGTAACCGGTATCGATCCAGGTCCAGCCCGGGTTCGAATTCGCGAAGGCCCAGCGGATCGTGCCGTCCGCGAAACGCGCGATCTCGTACTCGCCCTCCTTGTTGACGATGATGCCGCCCCCGGCACCCCCGGTACCGGCCGCGGTCGGGCGTATCCAGGCCTCGATCGTGAACGTCGCACCCATGCGCAACGAGGAGCGATCGCCCATGCTCAGCGCCCGGCCGGAACCGTTCAGCACCAGCGCGCGGTTGGTCTCGCCCTCCGGGTAGACCAGCGGCGCACTCGAGTCGGCAAGGGCGTCCGGAAGGTCCAGGCGGCCGTTGGCCAGCGTGCCGCTCACCTCGGACCCCGGCACGAACGACTCCGCCACCGCGAGGTCGAGCACGCGGAAGCCGAAGTCACCGCGCGCATCGCCGACGCCGTCGATCGTGAGCGTGTAGGTGCCCGCTGCCAGCCGCAGCAGCGGATTGCCGCCTATGTTCGAACCGTCCGACTGGTCGAAGCGACGCCCCGAAATCTCGGTTCCCAGCGGCCCGACCAGCGACCACGTCATCGCGCTGTTGGTCAGGGCATCGAACAGCAGCATGCTGTCCTCGCCGATCGTGAACTCGTACGACTGCCACTGCCCCGGCATCGCGATGGTGCCGCTCACGCTCTCGCCGATCGCGATCGTGGCCGGCCCGGCCGGGTCCTCGACCTTGTGCAGCGTCAGGCCGTAGCTCGCCGTACCCGTGGTGTAGCTCCTGCCCTCGACCAGCAGCGTGTAGGTGCCGTCCAGCGGCAACGGCGACAATTCACGGTCCTGGCTGGTGTAGTTCATCTCGCTCGACGAGAACACCAGACGGTCCAGCGGATCGAGCAGGCGCCAGTACACATCGCCACCGGAACGACTGGTCACGTCGAGGAAGAACCGGTCGCCGGCGCCGCCGACGAAGCGGTAGACCCGCGTCTGGTTGGCGGGATCGAGCGTCTGCTCCTGCGCCACGCCGTCGGCGAGTTCGTCGCCCTTGCCCAGGTCGAGCAGCCGGAAGCCGTAGTCACCGGTCGCATCCTGGGTGCCGTCGACGGTAAGCAGGTACTCGCCGGCTTCGAGGTTGAGCACCGGATTCGAATTGAAATCGACCGAATCGGACTGGCTCAGCGCGCGGGACGAGACCACCGACCCACCCGGCCCGCTCAACGACCAGTTGATCCGGTCGGTGTTGGTCAGCGAGTCGAAAACCACCCGCGTGGCGTTGTCGAGCGTGAAGGTGTAGCGATCGGTTTCGCCGGTGACATCGAGCGAGCCGTTCACGCTCGCGACCACGAAGGCGGGCAGCGGATCCGCGGCGAGCAGCACGCGCTGCTCCATCGCCTCGAACAGCAGGCGGTGGCGTACGGGTGGGCGCTCGGGAGCGGTCGGCGCGGGTGGGCGCCGCAAACGTTCGTTCAGGAATTTGGCGAGTGCACCGGCCCTGCGGATGTTTCCCTTGCCGCCCGGGGTGTCGAAAGTACCCATGACGCCGTCCCTTTCGTTTTTTGTGGCTGCGACAATCTGCCACAAATGCACGAACAATGCGTCACCGTCAGGTCAAATTTTCTTCAATTTTGCGCGAGCCACATCATTAGCAATGAACATGCCAGCGCCACGGGAGGCGGCGCCACGAAACGCGCATCGGGCGCACCGGCCAGCGCTGCTTCGACCTCGCCACGGTCGACCCAGATCGCGTCCTCGATCTCTGTGGCATCGAGCACCAGCGCATCGCTGGCCACCTGGGCCACACAGCCGATCATCAGCGACGAGGGGAACGGCCACGGCTGGCTGACCACATAGCGCACAGCGTCGGCATGTACGCCGGCCTCCTCGAACAACTCGCGGCGCACCGCCTCCTCGAGCGACTCGCCGGGCTCGACGAAGCCGGCCAGCGCCGAATAGAACCGCGGGGGGAAGATCGGTTGGCGCCCCAGCAGCACCTTGCCGCCGTATTCGGCGAGCATGATCACGACCGGGTCGACGCGCGGAAAGTGCTCGGTGCGGCAATGCGGACAGCGGCGCCCCCAGCCGGCACGGAACGGCACGGTCGGCGTACCGCAGTTCGCGCAGTAGCGGTGGCGGTAATGCCAGTCGACCACGCTGCGCGCGCCGCCGTACAGCGCCGCCTCGGCCGCCGGCAGGCGCGCCAGCCGCTGCATCACGCCGAGCGAGCGGTCGATCGCACCGGCCTGATCGAAGCGCAGCTCGGCAAAGCACGGCACCCCCTCGTCGAGTCCCAGCAGCACCAGTTCGTTGTCCGTGGCAGCCTCCGCCAGCGGCACCCACCCGAGCCGGCCCGCGGCGTCGATCAGCGGCTGCAGGCCGTCGAGCACCAGCAGGCGCGCATGCGGGTCGGCGCGTGCCGCGGCGAGTTTCTGCTCGTCGGTGCGCAGGTGTTCGGCGCGATCGAGCGTGGCGCCGGTGAAGCCGGGTGTGGTGGTCATGGCCGTAGCCCCGTTACTGTCGATCCGCCCGCCGATGGCGCCTCGTGCGGAAGCTGCCGACGGCGCCTGCCTCAGAGCAGGCCGCAGATTACGTAGCCCCGGGGGCGAACGCAAACGGCCAGCGCACCGGTGGCGCCGTCTCAGGCAGGCGACGTGCTGCGCTCGATCCGATCGCCCTGGTAGACGGTCAGGTGCGGGAACGGGATCTCGATGCCGAGCGCATCGAAACGCTTCTTCAGCCGACGCAGGTACTCGCGCCGCACCGTCCACTGCTGCAGCGGCTGCACCCGGAACCGGCAGCGCAATATCACTGCCGAGTCGGCCCAGTTCTCGACGCCCGCGATCTCGAGTTCATCGAGGATCATGGCACCGAACTGCTCGTCCCCGCGCATCTGCGCACCCGCCTCCCGCATCACGTCGAACACCGCGTCCACATCCTCGCGGTACGCCACGCCGACATCGATCACCGCATAGGCGAAGCCGCGGCTGCGATTGGTCACCGTCGACACCACCCCGCTCGGCACATAATGCACATTGCCATCGTAATCACGCAGGCGGATGTGGCGCAGCGTGATTTCCTCCACCAGCCCCGCCTTGCCGCCCAGTTCGACCACGTCGCCCTGGCGAACCTGGTCCTCCAGCAGCATGAACAGGCCGTTGAAATAATCCTTGATCAGGCTCTGGGCCCCGAAACCGACCGCAATGCCGATGACGCCGGCCGATGCCAGCAGCGGTGCGATCGACACCCCGAGTTCCGCGAGCACCAGCATGACGGTGACCGCGGCGATCAGCACCGCGCACACATAACGCACCACGCGCCCCAGCGTGTCCAGCCGCTTTATCTGCTCGGGGTCGGATGCACGCCGCTGCATCTGGCGCTTCAAGGCCGGAATGATGCGCCTGGAAAGTCCGAGCAGCAGCCACGACACCAGCAGGATCACCACGATCCGCAGCCCCGTGCTCGCCATCCCGTTCCACCGCTCGACCTGCCCGAGCAACTCCGTCAACCTATCCATGCATGCCTCCCGGTATCGACGCCACCAGCGGGCGGAATTGCAGATGGTGGAACATCTGCAGATAGCGCGCGGTTTCCTCGCGTTCCAGGTTGCTGACGAACTTCCAGAAACCGTAGATCCGCGCCAGGCTCATCATGCGCTGTGCATAACGGCGCCACGTGTAACGCTCACCGACGCGCGCCAGCGCGCCACTGGAAATGCGCTCCCACTCCGCGGGTTCGCCAACGCAGCGCTGCAGGAATCCGGCGATACGCCGCGCCGCGTCCGCGCCGTCGTTGGGATCGATATGGAAACCCGACACCCCGTCACGAATGATCTCCAGCGGGCCGCCGTGGCGGGTCGCGAATACCGGCAGCCCGGAGGCCATCGCCTCGATCACGGTCAAACCGAAGGCCTCGAACAGCGCCGGTTGCACGAACACGCCACGCCCATCGGCGACGCAGCGATAGAGTTCACCGGTCAACGCCTTGTCGAGCCGTCCGCCCAGCCAGCGCACCTGCCCGTCCAGCCCGTGGCGGTCCATCAGTTCGTGCATCAGCCGGATTTGCTCACCCTCCTCGGCGTCATCGGATTGCGCGGCATCGACGTGGCCGCCGATCAGCAGCAGGTTGGCTGCCTCGCGCAGCGACTCGTTCTCTCCGAACCACCGGGCCAACCCGGTGAGGTTCTTGATCCGGTCCATGCGTGCCATGCTGAACACCAGCGGCTTGTCGGGATCGGCAAACCGGCCCCGCCAGGGAATTCCGGGATCGGCGTCCCGCAACAGCCGCGCGATTTCCGGCTGCAGCGAGCGCAGGCGACGCGCGCCATCGATATAGGGGAAATAGACCCGTTCGTCGGCCCCGGGCGAAACGATATTGAACTTCGGGTCGAAGGGATCGATACCGCTGACCACGCGATACAGGCCCGGCATCGTGAATGCCGCATAGCTTTCGTACTGGCCAACGGTTTCGGCGGTGCCGGCGATTTCCTGGAAGGTACTGGTGATGATGAAATCCGCGCTGTTCATCGCGATCAGGTCGGCCGTGTACTGCGTCGCGAAGTGGTACTGCGCGTCGTTTTCGCGCCAGTACAACGCCGAGTGCAGATACTTGGTTTGCTCGAGCGCGTGCGCGATGTTGCACTGCGTGACCCCGAGCCGCTGGGACAGCAGCGAGGCGACCAGATTGCCGTCGGAGTAGTTGCCGACGATCAGGTCGGGCCGCCCGCCGAAACGGGCCAGCGCTTCGCGTTCCACCTCCTGCGTGAAGTCCTCGAGGAAGGGCCAGATCTCGAAACGCGAAACCCAGTCGCGCACCACGCTGCCGTCGGCATGGCGGAACGGTACCCGCACGATCGCCGCGGCGTGGCAATCGTGGATCGGCTCGAGCGGATCCGCACAGGTCGTGTCCCCCGCTTCGGGAATCAGCCGTGTGACGACCAGTATCTGCGGCTCCACCGCAACGCCCTGCTCGGCCAGGCGTGCGCGCATCTCCTGCTCGAGTGCGCGCACCTGGTCCAGGATATAGACCACCTGCCCGCCGGTGTCGGGCCGTCCGAGCACCCCGGATTGCGCAAAGTAGCCGTGCGGCGACAGGATCAGCAGCCGCGAGATCATCGGGATGCGCTCGAGGAAGGCTTCCAGCAGCTGCGCCGAAGGCGCCTCCAGGATATCGCTCAGCAGGCCCATCGACTCGGCCATGCGGGCCCCGTCCGCCCCCCACCCCGGCGCGAAACCGAGCCGCCCGAGCGGCTCGGCGAGCTCCGCCCAGGCGGTCGTGGGTTCGTGGCGCTCCAGCAGCGCCTGCGCCGCGCGCAACGCCTCGCGCAGCGCCTGCACATCGTGGATGTGTTCGTAGATCATCAACTGGCGGCCTTCGAGCGCGTGCACGCGCAGGAAATCCAGCAGGCGCTGGTGCCCGTCGGCGGCGCGCTGGAACATCACGCCCGCCAGATGGCGGTTCAGGAAATGCACCCCCTGCCCGATCGAGCGCGTCTCGCGCATGCGCGGGAACTCGCGGTTGAACGGTCCGAAATCGACTTCCAGCGCCGGCCGCTCGGCGCCGTCCGGACACACCAGGCCCTCCTTGAAGCGCAGGAACTGCGCCACGTCGATTTCCTCCGGAACCGGGCTGTCGATATGGAAGCGCAGGTAATGCCAGCGACCGGGCCGCTCGCGCAGTGCCAGGCACGCCCACGGGGATCGCAGCACCCCCTCCTGGAGCAGGCGCACGATATCCTCGAACACCGAGCCGGGAAGACCGTCGTCGAGCCGCTCGACCACGGATTCGAAGATCGCACGCAGATCGCTCTGAAGCAGCAATGGGCGGCCGTCGGCGAAGCATTCGCGCACGAAACACTGTACGGCATCGCAATGCCCGGCCGCCCAGTCGCGGAAACTCTCGATCATGCCGCCTCCCCCGCATCCAGCGGATCGATGAAACCGTAATGCGCCATGCCCTCCACTATGCCGCCGGCGTGCCCCGCACTGGCGAAGTAGATCTGCTCCAACCCGCGCAGACGTTCCAGTTCGGGGCTGTGGTTGCCCACGACGACGCCCAGCGTGTCACCGAGCAGCATCTCCTCGTCGTTGCCGGAATCGCCCGCCACCAGGAAGTCGCGCAGCGCCATCCCCCACTTGTAGGCCAGATAGCGTACCGCCCGCCCCTTGCTGGCACGTACGGGCAGCACGTCGAGGAAACGGTCGTGCGAATACACCAGATTCGCATGCAGGCGCCGCTCCCGCAGCAGTTGGCGCAGTTCACGCATGGCAGGCATCTCGCTCGCGTCGACGTCGTAACTGAGCTTGAACTCGCGCTGGTTTTCCGGTGCCTGCGGCCGCAGCCCGGGCACCGCATCGAGCAGCTCGCGCAGCGCGTCACGGCGCCACAGGTGGCGGATGTGGTTGCGCCACCCCGTATCGGGTTGCAGCTCGCGTCCGTAGTGGATCTCGCTGCCCACGGAAGTGATCAGCAACTCGGGCAGCGGTACGCGCCACTGCCTGAGGATTCGCACGGTGCTTTCCAGCGGGCGGCCGGTCGCGACCCCGAAGCCCAGGGTGCGGCCGTCGCGACGCAGGAGTTGCAGCAGGACATCCAGTCCCTGGCGATCGCCGAGCAAGGTATTGTCGATATCGCTGATCAGCATGCGCCGGCACAGGGCAAAGGGACGGGCCGCGGGCAGCAGACGGCTCGCCTGTTCGCGTCGTACCTGTTTGCGCGTCTGCTTCAGGATCCGCTGCACGCTCTTCAGGTACTTCGCGACGTGCGCGTCCCACGTGAAGTGACGCGCCACGCCAGCGATGCCCCGCCGCGCGCGCCGCGGCCAACCGGGCAGGTCGAACAGCACGTCCTCGAGTCCCCGTGCGATGGAGGTGGTGTCCAGCGGGTCGACCAGCACGCCGTTGTCGCAGCTTGCGATGATGTCGCGGGGACCGCCATCGGCGGTCGCCACCACCGGCAGACCGCTCGCCGCGGCCTCGATCAGCGTCAATCCGAACGGTTCGGTGAGCGCGGCGTTGACGAACACCCCTCGACGCGATGCCGCCAGCCGGTACAGTTCGGGTACATCCTCGGATGCGTGCTGCTTCGGCAAGGCGACCTGGCCCCAGAGATCGTGGCGATCGACCTCGAGCAGCAGGTCGGTCAGCACGGCGGCCTGATCGGATTCCAGCGCGCGTATGTCCTCACGCTGTCCGGCGACGATGGCCAGATTGCTCATCGAGCGCAGGCGCTGCGAACCGGCGTATGCGGCCACCAGCCTGACCAGGTTCTTGCGCAGCTCCGGCCTGCTGATCGCCAGGATCAGCGGTTTGCGCGGCTGTACGAGGAAGCGATCGATCATCGCCACGACGTGATCGGGCACCGGCACGCGCCCCGCGGGCCGGAAGCGCGAGGCATCGGTGCCCGGTGCGATGACCACGGCGCGGGCGCGCCGGAAACTGTGGTACTGCGCGTACTGCTCGTCGCATTCCTGGTGCGTGCTGGTGACCACCAGGCTCGCGTGGGCGAGCACTTCCTCCTCGGCACCGATGCGACGCGCGAAGTTGAACTGGCGTTCCAGTGCCTGCGGCTTGCGGCCCAGGTCGAGCAGGCGTCGGCGCTTGCAGCGCCCCAGCGAATGGCCGGTATGCACCAGCGGCACGCCGAGCAGCTGCGAGAGCTGCAGCCCCACGTAGCCGGCATCGGCGTAGTGCGAATGGATCACGTCCGGGATGCGCCCTTCGCGCCTGATGTGCGCGGCGATGCGATCGACCAGTGAATCGAGGTGATTCCACAGGCTTTCCTTGCGCAGATACCGTGCCGGACCGCACGCAAGGCGCAGCAACCAGGCACCGGGGGCGAGCGACTCCCGTTCACGCGCGTAATCGGCACCGACCTCCGGGTCCTCGATGCGGCGCGTCACCAGATCGACGCGATCCACCGCCGGATTCCTGGCGAGCGCCCGTGCCAGCTCGAGCACGTACAGGACCTGGCCTCCCGTATCGGCGTCCCGCCCAAGCTCCGGTTCCGTGCCACGCACCAGCCCGTGCACGCTGATCATCATGATGTACAGGGAGCTCACGCGAGATGCCCCACGGGTGCGCGGAATTCGCGCCGAAACCCTTCGTAGAACGCAGGACTGTCAGGCACGGCGCCCCGGATGCGGCAGAGCGCGCGCGCGAAGCGGTTCGCGCGCCGCAGCCAGAGACCCGCCGGCCACCCGCGCACCAGTCCGAGCAGACAGACGGCCGCAAAGGCATCGCCCGCACCGACGCTGTCCTGGAAATCCTCCGGCGCCGGCTCGGCCTCGGTGACGACGAAGCGTGCGTTGCCGTCCACGGTCCACGCGCCATGCTCGCCCCGCGTCACGATCACGCGACCTATACCGAAGCGCTCGATCAGCCGCAGCGCAGCGGCACCCGGATCACGAGATCCGGTTCCAGTCAGGGCGGCAATACGGCGCAGTTCGTCTTCGTTGAGCTTCAGCACCTCGGCACGGCCGAGCGACCACTCGAGCACTTCGTGCGAAATTGCGTCTTCACGCAGATTGACGTCGAGAAAGCCCGGGGTGAGGTTCGCACCGAGCAGCGAACGCAGCGCGTCGCGGGAAAAACCACGTTGTGCGAGCGTCCCGAAGTAGATCCACGCAGGCTGCCGGCCATCCAGGACGTGCAGGACAGGGGCTGCGGCAATGTAGTCCCACGCCTGCTCCGGATCGATCATGAAACGATGTCCACCGGCTTCCGTGCAGATCTCCGCATGCCCACTCGCGTGGCAACCATCGAACTGGATGGCCCCGGTATCCAGGCCGAGTCCACGCATCCGTCGCAGAAGGAATTCACCGCGCGCGTCGTGGCCGACGCGACTCACCAGCAAGGGCTGGCCGTCTTGCTCATCCCGGAGCGCAGCGAGATGCGCCGCGACGTTGAAGGGTGCGCCGCCGGGAATCTCGCGATCGGCAAAGCAGTCACTCAGCAGTTCGCCGAACAGCAGCCACGTCGCTCGTGTGTCGCCGGTCGAGCGACCCTCTTCTATCGTCGACACGCCAGGCCCACCCGACGGCGGGATTCGATTCGATTCCACATCCTCGCCTCCTCATTTGATTTTGCATAAAATCGTTTTGTGCAATATAACATGCCATGCTACTGCTGTCGCACCCATGACACGGGCGTGCCTGCCCGTCACAATGCGGCGGGCAATCCGAGCACCGATGAGCAATGCCGACCGACAAGCAGACGGCTTCGCCTGAACGAAGCCACCCGATGGATGTACTCAGGAAGTTCCGCATCGTGGTCGGTGCGGTGCGTCGTCACACACGGGACCTGGAACGCGCCTGTGGCATCGCCGGCGCACAGGTCTGGATGCTGGCAGCGATCGCGGAGACGCCGGGGATCACGGTGTCGGCGCTGAGCAGGGCGTTATCGATACACGTCTCGACTGCCAGCAACCTGATCGAAAGACTCGTTCAGCGCGGACTGGTGGAACGCCTGCGCTGCACGGACGACCGGCGCGCGGTGCGGGTGCGCGTGACCACAGCGGGCAAGTCCGTGCTCGCGAATGCACCGCAACCGTTGCGCGGACTGCTGGTCGATGCGCTGTCCCGGTTGCCTGCGGAAACGCTCGCCCGACTGGACGGCGATCTCGATTGCCTGATCGCCCACCTGAACGGCGGCGCCGACGCCGACGCCGCCAACGAACCGCTCTAAGGCGTCGCAGCCCTCTCTCAGCCGAGTGGCTCGAAGACCACGACCGGTATGTGCCGCACCCCTTCGCAGCGCGCACGGTACTCGGCGAAGCCCGGGTACATCGCCTCGAGTCGCGGCCAGTAGGTCCGCTCCTCGGCCTCGCTGGCGATGCGCGCCTGCATGTCCCGCGCACGGTTGCCGATCTGGATGCGCACGCGCGGGTTCGATTCGATGTTGCGGAACCAGACCGGCGCCACGCTCATGCCGCCCTTGGACGCCGCCATCACCACGCGTTCGCCGTCCTCGATATACAGCAGCGGCACCTTGCGCCGCTTGCCGGACTTGCGCCCGGTGGTGGTCAGGATCGCGACCTGCCCGCCGAGGAAGGTGTTCCACAGGCGACCGCCGCTCAGTTCGTAGACCAGCACCTGCAAGGAGCCGATGTTGCGGATGAACCAGGTGCCGAACTTCTCCTGTCCGGCGGTGAATCGCTTGACCTCGGCTGGCTGGCTCATGACACGCGGTCCTTACGGAAGTGAACGAGGACCGACAATCTAGCCGCCCGCCACGCGAAAAGCGATGACGGATCGGTAAGGCGTACGCCCACCGGCACGCAACCGCCATCGCGCACCTCGCGACCGGTTGCAACACGCCGGTCCGGCCGAACATGTCCGGACAACAAATGTCCGCGTAGGTTCGGCCTGTGGCCGAACGTGTCCTGGCAACCAATGTCCGGGCACAGCCCGGACCTACATCCGTGTGCGCAGGTTCCGCCGCCGCGAGGCACACACCATACGACCGCGGCATCTTCTATGCTTTTGCACGAACCGGTCGGTGGAGACCGCGCATGGACCGTACCGAACGCTTCTACAAGATCAATCAGTTGCTGGAACACGGCCGGCCGGTCGCGTTCACCACGATGCTCGAGGCCTGCGAGGTATCGCGCGCCACGCTGCAGCGCGACCTCGAGTACCTGCGCACACGCCTGAACGCACCGATCGTCTACGACCGGGAGCACAACGGCTACCGGCTCGAGCACGGCAACACCCAGGTCGGCGGGCAGTACGAACTGCCCGGGCTGTGGTTCAGCTCACAGGAGATCCACGCCCTGCTGACCATGCAGCACCTGCTCGCGAACCTCGACCCGGGCGGCCTGCTGGCCCAGCACATCGAACCGCTGAAGTTGCGCCTGAACACGCTGCTCGGCGCCACCGACGACGAAGTCGACGACATCCGCCGCCGCGTGCTGGTGGTGGGCACCGGCAAGCGCGCGCTGAAGATCGCCCACTTCGAGCGCGTGGGCTCGGCGCTGCTGCGGCGCAAGCGGCTGCAGATCCGCTACTACGCGCGCGGCAACGGCGAGGTCAGCGAACGCGAGGTGTCGCCGCAGCGCCTGGTGCACTACCGGGAGAACTGGTACCTCGACGCCTGGTGCCATCTGCGCAACGACCTGCGCAACTTCGCCGTCGATTCGATCCTCGAGGTCGACGTGCTCGAGCGCCGGGCCAGGGAGGTGGCGCGGCGCACCGTCGAGACCCTGCTGAATCCCGGTTACGGAATCTTCGCCGGCGCGACCGTCGGCGTCGCGGAACTGCTATTCACCCCCGAGCGCGCGCGCTGGGTGGGCAGTGAGAACTGGCATCCGCGCCAGAGCAGCGAATTCCGCCCCGACGGCAGCTTCCTGCTGCGCGTGCCCTACGCCGACGACCGCGAACTGATCATGGACATCCTCAAGTACGGCGCCGACTGCGAGGTGCTGGGGCCGCCGGCGCTGCGCTGCGCGGTCAGGAAGGCGCTGCGGGACGCCGCGGCGAGGTACGGTTGAAGCGCAACGGCGCGCGACGGATCGCGTCGCCACTCTGCGGGACAAACTGATATGGATGTCTGAGGGCGACATACACCGTGCCTATCCGTGACTCGCGGCACGCGGCGCGCACCGCGCCGGCGACTACGGTGGACATTGAAAATCATGGCTCTTATGCTCCATCCCTCGCGCGAAAGCGCGTCACGCCACGGGACCATGCCAAAGGAGCAGATCATGCACAGGAAATTGATTGCGATAGCACTGTCGACCAGCCTGGTCTGCGCCGGCTTCAGCACCGGGGTGGCGGCCGCGGTCATCGATACCCCGCAGGCGGTGAGCATGGACGCGCGCGAGCAGCGCATCGCCGAGGTCAGCGCCACGCTGGCGCGCGACGACGTGCGCGCCGCGATGATCGAGCTCGGCGTCGATCCGCAGCAGGCGCAACTGCGCGTGGCCTCACTGAGCGATGCCGAGCTCGCGCAACTCCAGGGCGAACTCGACAAGCTTCCCGCTGGTGGCGGCGCACTCGGGCTCATCGGCGCGGTGTTCCTGGTGCTGCTGATCCTCGAGATCACCGGCGTGATCGACATCTTCAAGAAAGTCTGAGGCATGCGCCTCGCGTGGCGCGCGGCCGGCATGCACCGGCTGCGCGCCCTGCTGCTGGCGCTGCTGCCGGCCTTCCTCTGCGGCTGTTCCCTCAACCCGCCCCTCGAACTGGCTGACGTCTCCTCGCCTCGCACGCAAAAGCGGCTGCTGGCCGTGCCGTTCTTTGCGCAGGACGAATACCAGTGCGGGCCGGCCGCGCTCGCCGGCGTGCTGGGCGCTTCCGGCACAAGCGCGATGCCCGAGGCACTGACGCCACAGGTGTATCTGCCCGGACGCCGGGGCAGCCTGCAACTCGAACTGCTCGCCGCCACGCGCCGCGCCGGGCGCCTGCCCTACGTGCTGGCGGGCGAACCACGCGCACTGCTCGCCGAGCTCGAGGCCGGCCGCCCGGTGCTGGTGCTGCAGAACCTGCGTACTCGCCACTATCCCGTCTGGCACTACGCGGTGCTGACCGGATTCGATGCGACACGCAATCAGCTGTACCTGAACAGCGGCAGCGAGCAGGATCTCGCGCTGGCCGCGCCCGCGTTCCTGCGCACCTGGGACTGGGCCGGGCGCTGGGCCATGGTCGCGCTGCGCCCCGGCGAACTGCCGGCCAGCGCCGAGGCAGCCGCCTACCTGGACGCAGCGCTGGCCTTCGAACGCGTCGCAGCCCCGGACGCGGCACAGCAAGCCTGGCAGGCCGCCGCCACGGTCTGGCCCGCCCAGGCACTGCCGCATCTCGCGCTCGGCAACCTCGCCTACCGCGCGCAAGACCTGGAGCGCGCGGCCACACACTATCGCGGCGGCCTCGCGCACAACGCGGGCGACCCCGCTCTCGCAAACAACCTGGCCTCGGTACTGGGCGAACTGGGCTGCCCGCGGCGCGCCGAGTCGCTGCTGCGGCAGGTGGCGGACGCCCTCGCCGCCGATTCGCGCTGGAAGACCGCGACCGCGACCACGCTGCGGGAACTCGGGGCACGCACCGGCCCGGATGACCTGTCCTGTAACGCGCCCCCCTCGCCTTGACGCGGCGTGGGAAAGCTGCGGCGTACTTCGCATAGGAGGCGCTGTGGGGAACGCCTGGATCGATTCGCAGCGCAACGTCTTTCCGTCGCCGGCACTGGTGCAGACCCAGGCGGCTGCTCGTTCGTCATCGCCGAAGGCAGCGGGTATGTGGGGCGCTCGGCGCTGGTCGGCATGGTGGCACGCAAGCCCGGCTGAGCGGGCCTGCCTGCGCCAGGGCCTAGAGTAATTCCTTGCGCAGTTCGGCCGCGCTCTTGGGCGACAGCAGCCCCGGCGCGATGTCGAACACGGTCCTGGCGCCGACCTTGCCCTGCTGGCCGAGGCGGAAGGCAGCGCGCGCATAGGCGACGAGCACGCTGGAGGTGAACTCGGGGTTGCTGTCGAGCTTGAGCCCGAACTCCATGATCTGCGAGGACGCCACACCGGTGACCGGGGAAGCCAGTATTGTTCGGCGGCTCACTGGAAGCTGATTCGGAACTGTGGCCTGCAGGCGAGCATGAGCGCCAAGGGGAACCGCTACGACAACGCGTGTGCGGAGAGCTTCTTCCACTCGCTGAAGGTCGAGGCGGTCCACGGCGAACGGATCACGACGCGCGATCAGATGCGCCAGATGGTCTTCGAGTACATCGAGGTCGATTACAATCGGAATCGCCGACACAGCGCCAACGGGCACATCAGCCCCGAAGCGTTTGAGGCGTTGAAAGTGGCTTAGCGGCGTGTCCATTTTTCGCGGGCAGGATCACCTTGCACCTCATAAGGTTTGGGCGCTTACCAGGCATCATCGACCTCATTTTCTCCCAGCTCAACACTCTGGGTGTGCGCGTCTCCCGCGAAGGTGGTTACGAAGAAGGCCCAGTTGTTAGCGCAACTGGGCCTTCGCATTTTCTGCCTAAGCGCGCTTACGCGCACGCGCGCCACTTGGATGCCGGTGGTTGTCGTCTCCATCCTCGGCGCCCACTTTTTCAGCCTTGTCCTTCTCCGCTTTCTGCATCTTGCTTGCGTACTCACGAACCAGATCCTTTACCTCGGATTCAGCGAACCGCCTCAACATTTGGCGGATTAGCGGCTGATAGCCAAGGCCATGGAACTGGGCGATAAGCTTCAGATCATCCAGAAGCTCTTTGGGCAGCCTGATTGAAATCATCTGCAGTTCGAGGGTCTCATCCAGTTCGCCGATCTTGAGATTGCTGACGCGAACATGGCGCTCGTCGGCGCCAAGCTCACGGCTTTCCCACGCCTCTGCAGTGCCTTCCACTTTACCCTCTTGCTCCTTGATCACAATTAACGCTCCGTTATCTTGGGTGTGCGCTCTATCCGCTCTACCTGGCGAACTTGGCGTAAATCCTTTCCTCTTCCTGATTCGGAGGAAAGGCGGATTTAATGATTACCTTACCTTCCTTGAAGATGAACACGATCTTGATTCGCTTCCCCATATCAGTCTCACCGATAAACCACTGGGTCGGCGGGTCGGTTTTATGCTCCTCCCGAGTATCGATTAGCAAAACAACCGTCGGATCACAAAAGCACTCGCGCACATCTCGCTCGGACAAACCATGTTTGAGCGCGAGCTTCTGACGCACCTTCGAAGAGATCACCAGCTGCATGGCAACATCTCGCGCCCCCTGTAAACATGTATATACGCAATGATACAGATGGGACGCAAGCTTGTATATACATGGCGGGGTAATTTGTAGGTAGATGGGCAGGATTCGGCCAAAATACGGCCAAAACGAAAACAGCCGCTTCGGCTCTTCACCCAAGCGGCTGTTTGAATTGGGGAATTTGGTCGGAGCGGCGGGATTCGAACCCACGACCACCACCCCCCCAGAGTGGTGCGCTACCAGGCTGCGCTACGCTCCGATGTCTGTCTGCCGCGCCCGGCGGCAAGGCGGCGCATGATACCCGAACCGGTGCGCGATGTGTACGCCGGAAGTGCGGAATCAGTAGCGCAGCGTGGTCAGGACTTCCTCGAGTTCGACGATCGTCTGCCGGATCAGCTGCCGGTAGTGCGAATCCTCCTTGCCGGACTCGCCCTCCATGCGCTGGCGCGCGCCGCCGATCGTGAAGCCCTGCTCGTAGAGCAGGCTGCGGATCTGGCGGATCAGGATCACGTCCTGGCGCTGGTAGTAGCGGCGGTTGCCGCGGCGCTTGGCCGGCTTCAGCTGCGGGAACTCCTGTTCCCAGTAGCGCAGCACGTGCGGCTTCACCGCACACAGCTCGCTCACCTCGCCGATCGTGAAGTAGCGTTTGCCCGGGATCGGTGGCAGTTCGTTGTTGTTACTCGCTTCCAGCATACGCTTCCACCCTGACTTTCAGTTTCTGACCCGGCCGGAACGTCACCACGCGCCGCGCCGAGATCGGGATCTCCTCGCCGGTCTTCGGGTTGCGCCCGGGGCGCTGGCGCTTGTCGCGCAGATCGAAGTTGCCGAAGCCCGAGAGCTTCACCTGCTCGTTCGTCTCCAGTGCCTGGCGGATCTCCTCGAAGAAGGCCTCCACGACCTCCTTCGCCTCGCGCTTGTTCAGCCCGAGGTCCTCGAAGAGCTTTTCGGCCAGATCCGCCTTGGTCAGCGCATTGCGCATCGCTTCACTACCTCAGGACGGCCCCGCAACGGGCGGCGAGTGCCGCGAGCATACGGTCCATCGTGGCGTTGACTTCCTCGTCGGTCAGCGTCCGGTCACGGTGCTGTAGCACCACCCCGAGCGCCATACTTTTCTTACCACTTTCAATGTGTTGCCCGCGATATACGTCAAACAGCCTGAGGTTGACGAGCAACTCTCCCGCGACCTCGCGCGCCGTTTCCAGCACCTGCGCCGCTGGCACTGCGTCGTCCAGCACCACAGCGAGGTCACGTCTGACCTCAGGAAATTTAGATAATCCTTTGAAACTTGGCAAGTTTTTCTTGCATGCCCGCGCATGGTCCAGTTCGAACACGAACACCGGCCCCTGCAGGTCCAAGGCCTTCAGCACTTCCGGGTGCAAAGCGCCCAGCCAGCCGAGCGCTTCCCCGTCACGGTGCAGCCGCACCGACTGCCCCGGATGCAGTGCCGGATGCGTGGCCGCCTCGAACACGAACTGCGCGCCGGTCGCGTCGATGTCGAGCAGCGACTCGACGTCGCCCTTGATGTCGAAGAAGTCGAGTGCGGCGGCCGCATCCGTCCAGTTCTCCGGCGCGCGCTCGCCACAGGCGATGCCGGCGATCGCAAGCCGCTGCTCGAGGCCGGCGGCGCCGGGCAGGAACCGCAAGCCGGTCTCGAACAGCCGCACGTTGCGCTGCTGGCGGTTCTGGTTGAACTGCACCGCCTTGACCAGGCCCGCCCACAGCGTGCTGCGCATCACGGCCATGTCGGCCGAGATGGGGTTGGCGACCGCCACCGGCGTGCAGTCGGGGTCGAGCAGCGCCTGCGTGCGCGGGTCGACGAAGCTGTAGGTGATCGCCTCCTGGTAGCCCAGCGTCTCCAGGCGACGCCGCCAGCCGCTGAGCGCGTGCTCGGCCTCGGGGTGCGGGCGCAGCGCCACGGCGGCGCCCTGCAGGCGTGCCGGGATGCGGTCGTAGCCGTGCACGCGCGCGATCTCCTCGATCAGGTCGGCCTCGATGCGAACGTCGAAGCGGTAGCTGGTCGGGCGCACCAGCCAGTCGGCGCCGTCGCGTGTGACGCCGAAGCCGAGCCGGACGAGGATCGCCTCGACCTCGGAGGCCGCCAGCGTGACGCCGAGCAAGGTGTCGAGCCGCCCGGCACGCAACCGGATCGGCGCCGGCGCCGGCAGGTGCTCGTCGGCGGTGGCCAGCACCACCGGCCCCGCTTCGCCGCCGACGATGTCGAGCAGCAGCCGGGTGGCGCGCTCGATCGCGACCTTCTGGAGTTCGAAGTCCACGCCGCGCTCGAAGCGGTGCGAGGCGTCGGTGTGCATGCCGAGCGCGCGCGCGCGGCCGGCGAGTGCCGCGGGGGCGAAGAACGCCGATTCGAGGAAGATGTCGCGCGTGCCCGCGCCCACCGCGGTGCGCTGCCCGCCCATGATCCCGGCCAGCGCGATCGCGCCCTGCCCGTCGGCGATCACCAGCATGTCCGGACGCAGCTCGCGCTCGCTGCCGTCGAGCAGCACCAGGCGCTCACCTGGGCCGGCCAACCGCACCGTGACGTGCCCGGCCAGGGTGGCGCGGTCGAAGGCGTGCAACGGCTGTCCCAGTTCGAGCAGCACGTAGTTGGTCACGTCGACCACGGCATCGATGCTGCGTACACCGCTGCGGCGCAGCCGCTCCTGCAGCCACAGCGGCGAGGGGCGTGCGACGTCGACCCCGCGGATCACCCGCCCGGCGTAGCGCGGGCAGGCGGCCGGTGCGGCCAGCGTGACGTCGAGGGTGTCGGGTATGGTCGCCGGGACCGGGTCCAGCGCCGGCGGCGTGGTCGCCAGGCCGTTCAGCGCCGCCACCTCGCGCGCCAGCCCCGCGATGCCGAGGCAGTCGCCACGGTTGGGCGTCAGTCCCAGCTCGATCAGCTGGTCCGCCAGGTCCAGGTAGCCGACGATGTCCTGACCCACGGGCGCATCGGCCGGCAGTTCCAGCAGGCCCTCGCCGCGCGCCTCGATGCCGAGCTCGTCGGCCGCACACAGCATGCCGCAGGACTCGACGCCGCGCAGCGTCGCGCGCCGGATCTCGAGCCCCGGCAGCTCGGCGCCCTCGCGCGCGAACGGCACCCGCAGCCCGGGACGCACGTTGCGCGCCCCGCACACCACCTGGTGCTCGCGCGTACCGTCGCTGACCCGGCAGACGCTGAGGCGCTCCGCGTCCGGGTGCGGCGCCACCGCCAGCACCTCGCCCACGACCACCCCGGCAAGCGCGGCCGCCGCCGGCGTCACCGCGTCCACTTCCAGCCCCGCCATCGTGAGTTGCGCGGCGAGTTGCCCGGTCGAAAGCGCCGGATCGACCCACTCGCGCAACCACCTTTCGCTGAACTTCATTGCTGTACCCGTAGCGGCCGATGCCGCGTAATTCACTTTAACTATTCAAAGTAATTCTTTGTTTTTAATTGAATTGCTTAAGAAATCTCAGATCATTCTCATAAAATAGCCGCAAGTCATTGACGCCATAGCGCAACATCGCCAACCGCTCGACGCCCATGCCGAAGGCGTAGCCGGTGAAGCGCTCGGCATCGATCCCCGACAGCTCGAGCACGCGCGGGTGCACCATGCCGCAGCCCATGATCTCGAGCCAGCCGGTGTTCTTGCACACCCGGCAGCCACCCCCGCCGCAGATCACGCACTGCATGTCGACCTCGGCCGACGGTTCGGTGAACGGGAAGTACGACGGCCGGAAACGCACCGCGAGTTCGCGCTCGAAGAACGCACGCAGGAAGTCGATCACGGTGCCCTTCAGATCGGGCATCCCGGTCCCCTCGGCGATCACCAGCCCCTCGACCTGGTGGAACATCGGCGAGTGCGTCAGGTCGGAATCGCAGCGGTAGACGCGCCCGGGGCAGATCACACGGATCGGCGGTGCGGTGGACTGCATCACGCGCACCTGCACCGGCGAGGTATGGGTGCGCAGCACCGTCGTCGGGTCGATATAGAAGGTGTCGTGCATCGCCCGCGCCGGATGCTCCGGCGGGATGTTCAGTGCCTCGAAGTTGTGCCAGTCGTCCTCGATCTCGGGCCCCTCGACGACCTCGAAGCCGACCCCCACGAACAAGGCCTCCATGCGCTCGATGGTGCGCGTGACCGGGTGCGCGCCTCCGGCCGCCCGGCGTCGCCCGGGGAGCGTGACATCGACGCGCTCGCTCCACAGGCGCCGTTCGAGCTCCTCGCGCTCGAGCTGCGCGCGCCGGCCCGACAGCTCCTGCTCGAGCTGCTCCTTCAGCACGTTGATCTCGGCGCCACGCGCGCGCCGTGCCTCGGGGTCGAGCTGGCCGAGTTGCTTCAGATGCTGCGTCAGCTCGCCCTTCTTGCCGAGGTAGCGCACGCGCTGCTCCTCGAGCTCGGCCAGCGAGGCGGCCGCCGCGATCGCACCCAGCGCGCTGGTGACGGTCTGCGTCAATTCGTCCATAGCGAAATTCCTGTCTCCGGGTCCGTGACCGCGCGGGCCGTGCGCGACGCAAAAAAAATAGGGAAAGAACTCCCGCCCTTTCCCTACCTTGGTCCCTGTCGTCGACGAGGGCACTGGCGCCACGCAAGGTGGCGCCAGCACCGGGGTTCACGCGAGAGCGGTCCTCGCCTTGTCGACGATCGATGCGAACGCCTGCTTGTCGTGCACGGCCAGGTCGGCAAGCACGCGACGGTCCAGCACGACCTGCGCCTTGCGCAGGCCGTCGATCAGACGGCTGTACGTCAGGCCGTTGGCACGCGATGCAGCGTTGATCCGCGTGATCCACAGCGCGCGGAACTGGCGCTTGCGCTGACGGCGGTCACGGTAGGCGTACTGGCCTGCCTTGATCACCGCCTGCTTGGCGACGCGGTAGACGCGGCTGCGGGCACCGTAGTAACCCTTCGCGCGCTCCAGGATCTTCTTGTGTCGGCGTCGTGCGACGACGCCACGCTTGATACGGGGCATGATCTATATCCTCACAAACGGATGGCAGATGTCACTTGTCGCGCAGCATGCGCTCGACCTTGGGCTGGTCGGCGGGGCTGAACGCCTCGGTCCCGCGCAGCTGGCGCTTGCGCTTGGTGCTCATCTTCGTGAGGATGTGGCTCTTGTTCGCGTGTTTGCGCTTGTAACCGTCGCCGGTTTTCTTGAAGCGCTTCGACGCTCCGCTATGTACCTTTACCTTGGGCATTTTCCCTGACTCCGCATTTCATGTGACTGCAACGCTGTGGAAGTGAGCGAACTCACTTCTTCTTCTTGGGAGCGAGGACCATGGTGAGCTGACGGCCTTCCATCTTCGCGTGCTGTTCCACCACCGCATGCGGCTCGAGATCGGCTTCGATGCGCTTTATCAGCTCCATCCCGATCTCCTGGTGGGCCATCTCGCGACCCCGGAAGCGCAACGTCACCTTGGTCTTGTCTCCATGCTCCAGGAAACGTACCAGGTTGCGCAGTTTTACCTGGTAATCCCCTTCCTCCGTCCCTGGCCGGAATTTCACTTCCTTCACCTGGATGATCTTCTGCTTCTTCTTCGAGGCGCTCTTCTGCTTCTTGGCTTCGAAAACGTACTTCCCGAAGTCCATGATCTTGCAGACCACCGGTTCGGCCTCCGGCGCGATCTCCACCAGATCGAGCCCTGCCTGTTCGGCGTTGCGGAGCGCTTCGTCGATCGCGACGATCCCCAGCTGCTTGCCTTCCTGATCGATCAGTCGCACCTGGCGGGCGCGAATTTCGCCGTTGACGGCAAGTCTTTTGCTATCGGATTTCAAGTGTTTCTCAACCTTCCATGACAAATCGGCCGCGACGGTCCACCTCCGCACCGAGGTGGGCCGCGAACTCGTCGAGAGTCATCGCGCCCAGATCCTCGCCGCGCCGGGTCCGTACGGCCACCGTTGCTGTTTCCGCCTCGCGGTCCCCGACTACCAGCAGGAACGGAAGCTTGTCGAGCGTGTGCTCGCGGATCTTAAAGCCTATCTTCTCGTTCCTCAAGTCGCTGATCACCCTGAAACCCTTGTTTTTCAAGGATTCTTCCACTTTCAGGGCGTATTCACGCTGGGCGTCGGTAATATTCATCACCACCGCCTGCGCCGGCGCGAGCCAGGCCGGGAACGCCCCTTCGTGGTGTTCGATCAGGATTCCGATGAAGCGCTCGAAGGATCCGAGCACCGCGCGGTGCAGCATCACCGGGGTCTGACGGCTGCCGTCCTCGGCCACGTACTCGGCGTCGAGGCGCCCGGGCATCGAGAAATCGACCTGGATGGTGCCGCACTGCCACACGCGCCCGATGCAGTCGCGCAGCGAGAACTCGATCTTCGGCCCGTAGAACGCCCCCTCCCCGGGCAGCAGTTCCCAGGCGAGCTCCTTGGCGTTCAGCGCCTCGGCGAGCGCCTGTTCCGCCTTGTCCCACACCTCGTCGCTGCCGACGCGGTTCCCGGGCCGCGTCGAGAGGCGATAGATCACGTCGGTGAAGCCGAAGTCGGCGTAGACCTCGTGCAGCAGGTCGATGAACTGCGCCACCTCGGACTGGATCTGCGCCTCGGTGCAGAAGATGTGCGCATCGTCCTGGGTGAAGCCGCGCACGCGCATCAGCCCGTGCAGCGAACCCGAGGGCTCGTTGCGGTGGCACGAACCGAACTCGGCCAGCCGCAGCGGCAGGTCGCGGTAGCTCTTCAGCCCCTGGTTGAACACCTGCACGTGGCATGGGCAATTCATCGGTTTGACCGCGAAATCACGCTCCTCGCTCTTCAGCGCGAACATGTTGTCGGCGAACTTGTCGGCGTGCCCCGAGCGCTGCCACAGGCTGAAATCGACCACTTGCGGCGTGCGGATCTCGTGGTAGCCGCGGCGCCCGAGCTTGGCCCGCATGTACTGCTCGACCGCCTGGTAGATCGCCCAGCCGCGCGGGTGCCAGAACACCATGCCCGGCGCCTCTTCCTGCGTGTGGAACAGGCGCAGCTTCTTGCCGATCCGCCGGTGGTCGCGGCGCTCGGCCTCCTCGATGCGGCGCAGGTACGCCTCGAGCGCCTTGCGATCGGCCCACGCGGTGCCGTAGACGCGCTGCAGCATCTCGTTGCGCGAGTCGCCACGCCAGTACGCCCCCGCGAGCTTGGTCAGCCGGAACGCCTTCAGCCGCCCGGTGCTCGGCACGTGCGGGCCGCGGCAGAGATCGACGAAATCGCCCTGCCGGTACAGCGAGATGTCCTCGTTCGACGGAATCGAGGCGATGATCTCGGCCTTGTAGTGCTCGCCGAGCCCGCGGAAGAACGCCACCGCCTCGTCGCGCGGCATCACGCTGCGCTCGATGGCGATATCCGCGCTCGCGAGTTCCTCCATCCGCTTCTCGATCGCGACCAGGTCCTCCGGCGTGAAGGCACGCTCGAACGCGAAGTCGTAATAGAAGCCGTCCTCGATGACCGGACCGATGGTGACCTGCGCCGAGGGAAACAGTTGCTTGACCGCCTGCGCGAGCAGGTGCGCCGTCGAGTGGCGGATCACCTCGAGCGCGTCCTCGGAGCGCTCGGTGACGATCGCCAGCGAGGCGTCGGCAGCGATCGTGTACGAGGTATCGACGAGGCGGCCGTCGACCCGCGCGGCGAGCGCGGCCCTGGCGAGGCCCGCGCCGATGCCGGCGGCAACCTCGGCGACGGTGACGGGAGCATCGAAACGACGCTGGCTGCCGTCGGGCAGCGTGACGGTGACGGACATGCGGACTTCCCCTGGCGGTGGTGACCCTGACGAGAGGCCTCTTGATCCACCGGAACGTGTTGCGAATTCGACCCGCGCCCCCGGTCTCGCGGCGGCCACTGCCGGGGCCCGGCGTGGCGTCGGGAGCGAACCCAGTGGGTTCGAACGGCGGCGCGAAGGCGGCAATCGTACGCGAGACGGGGAGGAAGGCGCAATTCGGGCAGCCGTCGCAACGCACGCGAGGCGTGCGTCACCGGCCTCACACCGGTGGGCGTGCTCCGCCGGGAACGGTGACCCGGGACACGATCAACGCACGGTCGGCGCGTGGCGCCCCGCTTCCTCGGCGACGAAGGCGGCGCCGAGGCGCGACAGTTCGCGGTAATAACGCGGCGCCGCGTGTCGCTTCAGGTCCTCGTGCAGCGCGGGGATCCAGCCCGCGAGGTGGCGTGCCAGGAAATCGTGCTGCGCGCGCACGAAATCGCCGCTGTCCTCGCCCTCTTCACGGCACTCCGCCTCACGCTCGCACAGGAAGTACATGAACTCGAGCAGCGTGCCCAGATAATCGGGCAACTCGTTGGCCGGCGTGTCGGCCGCGGTGAGGCCGAAGTGGTTGTAGAAACGCACCAGTTCCTCGAGCACCGCCATGCGCGCATCGCCGCGTCCGGCGCTGCTGTTCAGGCAACACGCCGGCGCGCCGCCGCCGCAGGCGTCGAACAGTCGCGTGTACTCGATCGCGAGTTCGTCGCCGCTGCCGGCGTCGCCGAGCGCCGCATCGTCGATGCTCGCCGCGAGCGCCGGATGGACCGTCTCCAGCAGCGTGCGCACGCGGGCAGCGACCGCGCCCGAGCGCACCAGCGCCAGCAGTTCCCGGTCCGGGTACTCCAGCGCGGCGGCGAAGAAGCCGTAAAGCTCCGCGCACACGCGTGCGCGTTGTCCGTCGTGCGGGACGATCGTGGTGCCTGCTCCGGGGGTTGGCGAGGAATCGATGCGCATCGTGTTCACACCCTCAGGCGACCTTCTCGACCTCGATCGCCGTGCCGTGCGGCACGTGGCTCGGGGCGCCGTAGAACATCCGGTAGTGGATCTGCCCGTAGCCGCCCGCCAGGTGCAGCGCCTTCCACGGCGACTCGACCGGCTCCTGCTGGCCCTTCCAGTTGCGGAACTGGTACGTCTCCCACGCGTGATAGACGATCACCTCGCCGGGGGCTGTCACCGCCGCCACCTTGACCATGCACTCGAAGGCGCCGTTGTCGTTGAATACGCGCACGGTGTCGCCGTCGACGATGCCGCGCGCGGCGGTGTCGCGCGGGTTCATCCAGCACACCGGCTGCCCGCGCTGCAGCCGCAACAGCAGTTCCACGTCGCGCCAGATCGAGTGGATGCTCCAGCGCGTATGCCCGCCGGCCATGCGCAGCGGCAGGCGGCTGTCGAAGTACGGAGACTCCTTGTGCGTCGGCAGTTCCTCGCGGGCCTCCAGGAACCACGGATGGTCGATGTAGAACTGCATGCGCCCGGTCAGCGTGGGCCAGGCGACCTTCTTCTCGATGAAGTCACGGTGCGCCCAGTGCGTGTCGTGAGGATCGTAGTCGCTGTAGTTCTGGTTGATGATCCCCGGCGGCGCGCTCGCGATCACCGGCACCGCGCCCATGTCGAGCGCCTCGCGCCCGCTACGCGCCGACACGCTCGGGCTGTGCGCGAAGATGTCGTCCATGACGCGCATGGGATCGTCCGGGTCGAGCGGGTCGTAACGCCCGTTGCTGGTCTGGCGCGCGTGCACGGTGCGCAGATCGAGCGGCTCGTCGCGCCAGCCGCGCACCATGCCCACGCCGCGCTCGGTCGCACGCTCGCCGATCGTCTTGGTGAGCCGGCCGAAGATCTCCCACTCGCTCTTCGCCTCGCCCTGCGGTTCGGTGGCCTTGTCGGAGCAGATCACGTACGGCACGTAACTCTGCGCGTACTTGATGCCGATCTTCTCGTAGTAGGCCGCCGCCGGCAGCACGTAGTCGGCATGGATGCCGGTGCTGGTCATGCGGAAATTGATCGACACCACCAGATCGAACTTGGGCCACAGCTTCTCGCGCGCGATCTGCGGTGACGGCCAGCGGCGAAACGGGTTGCAGCCGGTGAGGATGTAGGCCCGCGGATTGCGATCCTCGCGCGGCGACACCCGGGTCCAGCCATTGTCGATCGATTCGCGCATGTAGTCGGCGACGTTGCGCGGCAACGACTTGTCCTGCAGTTCCGGCTTTTCCCACAATTCCTTGTAGCCGCCATGCACGTAGAGGAACACCATCAGCGGCGTCCACCCCTGCACGTTGCTGACCTTGGTGTAGATCTGCTCGTAGTCGCGCGGGGTGAGGCCGCGCAGCGCCTTCGGGATCAATCCCAGCTTGTCCTTCAAACCGAGCGGGCTCTCGCCCCCGAACTCCAGCCCTTCGAGCCACCACCATGCCGCGACCTTGAGCCCGCCGCCCTGCTTGCCCTGGTTGCCGGTCAGGCTCATCAGCAGCACCATCGCGCGCTGGAACAGGTCGCTGTGGTAGTGCTTGCAGGCGCCCCACGAGGCAAAGATCATCGAGCGGTTCGCGCCCGCCATGCCGCGCGCGAAGGTACGGATCACGTTCGGATGCAACCCGGTGACCTTCGCCGCCTGCTCGGGCGTGTACTCGGCGTCGAGCTTGCGCACCAGCCGGTCGAACACGGTTTCGCATTCGACCGTCGCGCCGTCGGCCAGCACCACCTGGCGCACACCGGAGAGCGCCGGACGCATCCCGCCGAGCGCCAGGCTGCGGCCACCGTCGCCGTCGCCCTCGCATCCGGGCGCCACCACGATCTTGCCACTCGTCTCGTCCCAGAAGTAGAACGCCTCGTCGGAGCCACCGCGAACCACGTCGCTTTCGCGCAGGAAGCGGCCGTCGTCGGTGCGGACCAGGAACGGCAGATCGGTCTGCTCGGCGACGTAATCGGCCTTGTAGAGCTTCTCGGCGATCATCACCTGCGCGGCGGCCAGCCCGAGCGCGGAATCACTCTCCGGGCGCAGATTGAGCCACAGGTCCGCATGCGCCGTGGTCGGGCTGAGATCGGGGGCGATCACGACCAGCTGCGCGCCGCGGTAGCGCGCCTCGTGCAGGAAATGCGCCTCGGGAATGCGCGTCGAGTTCGGGTTGCCGATCCAGATCACGATGTAGTCCGAGAGGTACCAGTCGTCGGCGGTACCCTCGCAGTTGAACATGCCCCAGGTCTGCACCAGCCCCATCGGCATGTCCGAGACGCCGGCCCAGGAATCGATCGCGGTGCAGTTCATCGCATCGCGAAAGCGCGCGTCGCCGTGACTCTCCGGACCGAAGCCGCCGTTGGTGGTGCCGTCGTCGAACACGATCGACTCGGTACCGTCCTCGACCGCGATATCGATCAGCTGGTCGGCGATGTCCTGCAGCGCCTCGTCCCAGCTGACGCGCTTCCACTTGCCCTCGCCGCGTGCACCCACGCGCTTGAGCGGGTACTTGATGCGCGACTCCGCCAGTTGCAGCGTGGTGTAGCACGCGCCCTTCTGGCAGCCGCGCGGGTTCATGTCCGGCACGTCGGCGCGGTGCGGTTCGTAGATCGCGTTCTGTTCCTCGCGCCAGGCGATGCCGTCGCGCACGTACACGTCCCACGAGCAGGCGTCGCAGCAGTTCGCGCGCGTGTGCGTGCCCTTGACGACCTTGTCCCAGGTCCACTTCTCGCGCCAGATGTCGGAATAGTCGTCGTAGCGGATGCTGCGGGCCGCGGTCTTCGGCGCCGGTGGCGGTCCCGGCAGGATCGCGCCCGGCGTTTTCGGCCGCAGGTTGTGGAACACCAGACCGCCGGCGGCCACGACGCCGGCGCCCGCGAGAAAGTGACGACGCGAAACGTGCATGTCACGAACCTCCTGTGATGGGCTCCCCCGGGAGCGCGCGCATCAGGTCCAGCGCAGAGTCTGTGGATTGGTGTCGAAGCCGCCGAACATGTCGTTCCAGCGGAACGCGATCAGCAACTCCATCAGTTCGGATTTTTCGCCCCGGCGAACCTTCTCGCGTTCTGCCGCGAGCGTCGCCAGCGCGCCCAGCACGCGCTCGCCGAACAGCGACACGAGGTACTCATCGGGAATGCGCCGCTGGCCGAAGTCGAAATCCCCGGCCTCGTCGAAACGCGCCGGGCCGGCCGGAGGCACGTAGAACACGTTCGGCTCGGTGCCGAACTCCGGATGCAGCGGCAGCGCCACCTGCCACTTGTCGACGAGTTTCCAGATCGGCGCGTTCTCGTCGTCGCGGTAGCCCACGAAGCGCACGCGGCCCGGGCACTGGCGCGCGCACGCCGGCGCAACACCCTGCTCGAGCCGCGGGTAGCAGAAGATGCACTTCTGGCTGACCTGCTTCACGTGGTTGAAGTAGATCTTCTTGTACGGGCACGCCTCCATGCAGAAGCGCAGTCCGCGGCAGCGGTTCTCGTCGACCACGACGATGCCGTCCTCGTCGCGCTTCACGATCGCGCTGCGCGGACACGCCTCGACGCAGGCCGGGTGGGTGCAGTGATTGCAGATCCGCGGCAGATAAAAGAAGTAGCTGTTCGGGAAATCGCCACCGCCCTGGTCCTCGTCCCAGTTCGGCCCCCACTCGGGCGCCGGGCCCTGGATCTGCAGGTGGACGTCCTGTCCCTTGCCGCCGTGAAACACCTCGGCATGGTTGTATTCCCACGCCTCGCCGAAGGCGCCGGTCGAGGGCATTTCACCGAGCGCGGCATCGCCGGTCGGGAAACCGCCGCCCATCGCCTCCCAGTTCTTCGGCGTGCCCAGGCCGGGCATCGTGTTGACGGTGTTGAAGTGCATGTATTCCATGCCCTCGTCACGCGTCCACAGCGTCTTGCAGGCCACGGTGCAGGTGTGGCACCCCAGACACTTGTTGAGATCGAGGACCATCGCGACCTGACGTTTCGTCGTGCTCATCGTGTTCGCCCCGCTGCGGATCGTTGCCGGGTTCGCTCAGTTCGCACCGGCGGCCAGCTCGAGCGGCAGCCAGTCACCGGAAAATGCCTTCAGGCCGCCGCGCTCCTGGCTGCCGCCCTCCCAGACCGCGACGCCGAAACGCGTCGTCGCGCCTGACTCGAGTTGCACCACGTCGGCGGCTCCATCGACACGCAGCGGGCGAGTGATCACGACGCGCCAGCCGCTGTCGTGCCATCGCGCCGCCACGCGCACCTGCGCGCGATCGACGATGCGGCTGCTGCCCGGACCTTCGGCCACGACCTGCATGCCGGCCTCGGCGGAGTCGGCACGCCAGTACCACGCGGCGACCGGCGCCCCCGGCGCCCCCATCGACAGCAGCGGTGCGTCCTGGTGCAGCGGCAACGCGACCGCCGCCGCGTCGGGCCAGCGCGTGTTGTCACCGTGATCGACGTCGTGGCGGGGATCGAGCCAGTCCAGGTGGAAGGCGAGCACGGAACCGTTGTGGACCGCGCGCACCGCGACCCTGGCGGTGACGCCGATCGGACGGTTCTGCCAGGTGTTGCGGATCGCGGCGCTCGGCTGCATCGCGAGCGGGGTACCCTGCAGGGCCAGCGCGGTCGGCGCCACGCGCTCCCAGAACTCCGCGTCGGGCTGCGGCAGCAGTTCCTGGTTCACGTCGGACACGAAAAGCGCTTTCACGGGCACCTCCGATCGGTCAGCGGGAACTCAATGCGGCATCGTGTGGTTCGGACCTGTGTCTTGCTGAGGCTTGCGCACGGTGGTGCGGCGGGCAGGCAACTTTATACTAGTAGGTGTTAGTTTTGGCGAGTTACAGTTTTTACACGTTTGTCAATAGACCGACCTGACGCGTGCCCGCACGGTGCGAGGACCGTGGGCGCGCGCGATACGCGCGGCAGTCGTCGGTCTGCGACCGAACGACGTATGAACGAGGGGCAAGGGATTGGGACTGTCCGGTCGCAGACCGGATCTGCATGCATCCGCGAGAAACGGTTGTGCCTGCCGGATCAGTGCGCATTCCGGCACGGCGGAATGCGTGATCTGGTAGGCCCGACTGGGGTCGAACCAGCGACCTCTACCATGTCAATGTCGGCGGTACAGCCCGCATTCCTCATCTGCATCATGAGGATACAGCGCCCTCATTCCAGCACCGCCGCGGCGATCAACATGGCCACCACGGGCAGCGCGACATCCGCAAAGCCGTCCTCGTTCCACGCGAACGGATTGAGCCCCTCGTACCACGCGAGCCGCTTCACCGACACGCCCTTGCGGTTCGCCACCTTGTACAGGTGCTGCGCGTGCTCGCGGCCGAAGAAGTACAGTGACATGGCCGCGCCACCGGCCCACACGTTGCCCGTGAGCAGCCAGAGCGCGAGCTGCACCGCGACCGTGATCGCGGCATGGACCAGCCCAGAGGTGAATGCGTCCATGGTCACACCCAATTCAGGATGTTGGCGACCTTGTTCCTGACGCCGGTCGAGGTGTCCGCCTCAAGTTCCGCCGCTTGCGCCGCCGTGTACGCCTTGCGGTGGAAGCGCTCGCCGATCACCTCGCCGTCCTCCCTGACCTGCGTGGACCACTGGATCTCGACCGTCGATGCCTCGAACTGCAGGGTGATGCTCTTGATGATCCGGTTCTTGCTGAGTGCGCCCATGGTTACTGTGCCTCGTAGCTGCCTGAGAGGGTGATGCTGGCTGCGGTGTCGAGCGCGACGGCTGCCGCCGCGACACCGCTGGCGATGCTTTGCAGATCGAATGTCGTGGCGTTCGCGTTGATGCGCGCCGCGAGCTGCCCGCTGAACGTCAACGAGTCCGCCCACACCGCCAGCGCAGGCTGCATGCCGGTGGCGTTGGCGGAGGTGAACGGCAGCCCGCTGATGCGGATGTTGCCGGTGCCTGTGTGGGCGCTCCAGGCGAGCGTGACTGTGAACGTGACCAGGTTGCCGACTTTCGTGTAGCGGCCGACCTGCGCGGTGTACGTCCCACTGCCTGCCGTCGAGGTGCCCACCACCGTGGGCGTGAAGGTGCCTTCCTCGTAGTCATCCAGCGTGTTCGCATCAGCGACCGCCACCTGCGAGGCGGGGAACTTGATGCCGCCGGAGTACGCTGCCGCCAGTTCGAGCGTGCCGGCGCTCGTGATGGTTGCCCGGGTGCGCGGTGTGCCGCCGCTGTCGGTGGTGCGCAGCAGCAGCCGTCCGGGTACGATGCCGCTGCTCGGCGGCGCGTCGCATTCGGCGATAATGCTTGCCGCCCGTTTGAAGCTTGCGCCATCCGACCCCTCGAATGCCACCGCCCCAAGACGGTCCCCAGACTGCACCGCCGTGTGCGTGGCGAGGGCGCCGCGACTGCGCGCCAGCGTCATTCCGGCACACGCCGCGGCGCTCGATGCGGTGTAGACGCCCTGCAATCGGCTGCCCGCCCGCTCGGTGATCCCGAGCAACTGCTGCTGGGGCGTGATCTGCGATGCCGATTGGGTCGCCTCACAGGTGACAGCGGCGGTGTGTCCGTGCGCTTGCACGCCTGATGCGTCGATCAGCCACGGCGAGCCGTCCGGGTTCGCAGCATCCTCGAACAGTACGACGTTGCCGGCGCCCGTCTGCGTGACGCGCAGGCCATCGCTGCTCGACGAAACGACGATCGTGCTGGCGCCGGTCGCGGCGACACCGCCTGTGACAGAGACACCCGTCGCCGTCGTGGCGATTTTCGCCGTGCCCGCGTAGGAGAGTGACACGGCACCAGCGTAGGCCGCGTTGACCTGCGTCTGCATCGCGCCGCCTGTGGCGTCGTACATCGTCAGCGCCCATGCGTTGGACGAGGGGATGTGCATCATGATGGCTGCGTCGTAGCCGTTCTCGCGCAGCGCCACCTGAGCGCCGTAGCCGCTGTCGGCCTCGATGTTCAGCGTGGCCGCCGCGCCCGTGCGCGAGACGGTCGGCGCGGCAGCGGTGAATGTGACCGCACCGGTGAACGTCACGCCGCTCTTCAGCGCGTAGCCGGTGTCGAGCGCCGCCCACGCGCTGCCGCTCCATTTCTCCCACACCTTCGTTCCCGAGTTGAATCGGATCGCGCCGGTCGGCAGGTTCGTCAACGTGCGGCCGTCGAATGCGACCGCCAGATCATCGAACCGGTCATCCAGCTCGGTAACGAAATCCGCATAGCCCGAGCTGGTGGTCGGCTTGCTCCAGTCTCCCATCGTTGCCTCCTCAGTAGCCGCGCGCCGCCCAGGCCACGTCACCGCTGACGCGCGCGCCCGAGCTGTCGAACAGCAGAATCTTGAATGCAGTCGGGTTCAGGCCGCCGGCGAAGTCGACCACCGCGCGCCGGTCGGCCGTGCCAAGCGGCGTGACGATGATCGCCGTGACCTGGCCGAAGTCTGCGGCGAAGTTGACCGTCGTTCCACCGCTGTCGCCGCTCGCGCACGCTGCCGTGCCCGCGTCATCGCGGGTCTGGGCATCGAGCGTCACAGTCAGTCCGGTGATCCGCGCGATGTCTGTGCCGCCGGTCGCCAGCAGCGTGACGCGCACCTTCACGTAGCGCACGTTCGCCGCGAAAAGCTGCGCGGTGTCAGTGACGGTGGTCCACGCGTCACCGCTCGCCTGCCTGTAGCTGATGTCCACCTGCACGGATGGCGACCCGGCGACGATCTCCCACGTGACGTCCGCCGTGATGCGCGTGCCGGCCAGTACGCTGCCGTAGTCCCAGTCTTCCTCGTAGGACCCGTCGGCGGTGTTGGCGGGCTGGATGTAGATCGGATACCCCGCATCGATCTGCGCCTGCGGCGAGGCCCAGCTGCGGCTGGTGAAGTGGCTTGCCCACGTCTCGGTATCCTCGATCGGGCCGATGATCCCGCCGTTGCTCGCGGCCGCGACATCGCTCTTCAGCACGGTCATGCGAGCGTCCCCGTCCATGCCTGCGTGCGCACATACCCCGGCGGTTCGCCCACCTGCACGGTCAGCGTACGCTCAGCGCTCGCGTTGCCGGCGGCGTCCACGGCCTTGATGCGGTACGTGTAGTCGCCCTTGGCAGTCTCCAGTCGCGTGAAGTGCGTCGTGAACGCTTTCCCTAGCAGCGTGGCGGTTTCCCAGCTCGTACCGCCGCTGCGCACCTCGTACAGGATGATCGGGAACGTGCCGGCCGTGGCGGACCACTGCAGCGTGATCTGGTTGGCCACCACCGTCGCTTGCAGGGCACTCGGCAGCACCGGCGCATCTACGTCGAGCACGACGGTCGAGGCAGTGGCGCTCAAATTGCCCATGCTGTCACGGGCCTTGACGAAATACGTAATCGCGTCCCCAGGCGGCAGGAACCCGAGCCGGTACTGCGACGTTGTAACGGCCTTGACCGCGCTCGCCGTGTCCCAGTCGCTGGCCGGACACACGCCGGCCTTCTGACGGATCACGTAGCGCCTCACGTCAACCTCGGGCGAGTCGTCCCAGTCGAGCGTTGCGCCGAGCTTGTCGTCTACCAGCAGGTGCAGCCCCGTCACGGCTCCCGGCGGCCGGCTCGCGCCCAGCACCTCGGTGTCGGGTGCCACCGCCCACGCGCCCACGTACCCGGAGGCATCGACGTAGCGCAGCCGCACCCGCACCACGGACCCGCGCCGCGCGCTGGCCCAGACGCTGCGCGCGGCGATCGGGACGGGCGGTACGGGCGTCCATGCGACCTGCGTCGTCACGAGGCCCACCTGCGCCTCTACGTGCGTCACGCTGGCCGGCAGGCCCGCTTGCGTGCTGAAGCTCACCAGCACGCCCGACAGCCAGCCGTCGGCGGTCTCGCGTAGCGCCGACTCATCGGTCGCCACCGCCGTGATGGTGGGCACCTGCGCGGTGCCGATCGTCTGGCGCATCAGCGCGGGCGCCAGTGTGATCTGCGAGTCCCAGTCGGGGATCGCGCCCTCGTCGGCGTCGAAAACCGCCGGGGCGTAGTCCGCCAGCCGGATGCGCGCGGTGTGTCCAGCAGCCGGCTCGATCGCCTGCACGATCAGATCAACCGACTCCTCGCCGGTCAGCCCGAACAGCACCAGACAGCCGGCGGCGACCTCGCTGGCCGGAAACGGCGCCACGAACGTCAGCGTGGTGTACTCGCCGTCGGAAACCGGGTTGGCGATGGCCTTGACCAGCGAACTGCCGCTCTCCGTGCGGATGCGCACTTGGTACGTCTCGCCTGTCGCCACCATCGGCAGCGGCTCGTCAACCGTGATGGCGGTCGCGTTGCTGCCGCTGGTCGCGATCGCGCTGATGCGCCCGCTCCCGATGCCCCACAGCGGCACGTCATGCGTGACACGCACCCGATCGCCGCGCGTGCAGATCAGGTGCTCGGCGTCAACGTTCAGCGTGTAGGTGTCCGGGCGCAGCCGCAGTTGCGCCAGATGGAAGCGCCCGAAGCGGTACACGGTGCGCGGGTGCGTGATGCCTGGCAGTTCGATCTGCTCAAACAACGTGGCGTTGTTCTCGTCGTAGCCGTCGTCGTAGACGATGCGATCGTCGTACTGCCAGCCGCGCTGCTCGTTGAAGAACCGGATGCGCAGCGCGTGCGGCATGCGCGGCAGCGCGCGCGCGCCATCGAAGCCCCACGAGTTGTGCGGCGTGAAGTGCTGCACAATGCTCGGCTTCGGCTCGTCGATCACGACGGACCACAGCCCGTTGACCAGCGTGGGCGAGGCCCGGCCCGCGGCGCAGATGTCGCGCAGCACGTCGAGCAGCGGACGGCGTTGCAGGTGCACCGCGTCGTAAGTGAAGCCCTGTGCGCCGCAGTAGTTGTGCCAGCGTTCGATCTGCGCCGTGTCCATGCCGCCGGCGAAACTCACCGGGCGCGGGTTCATCGGCCCTTCCAGCACCCGGCGGAAAATCGCCGCCGGATTGCGCGTATGGCGGTACACCCATGCGCTGGTGCCGATGTCGTAGTCCATGCAGTACGCGCGCACGGTGCCGGTGATGCCGGCGACCGTCGAGTTCAGTTGGTTCGATGCCTTGATGCGGTACGCCGTCATGCACAGCGGCGTCGGCATCACGATCGCCTTCTGCGGGAGCACACCGGTCAGCGTGGTCCAGTAGCAGTCGCGATAGAACGCCGCATCGTTGCCGCTGCGGTAGAAGTCCTCTTCTTCGGACGAATCGTTCGAGCGCAGCGTCACGCGCACGTCGTACTTGCCGCGCGGGACGGTGAAGCTCGCCTGAACGTCGAACGCCTCCTTCGTTTTACGCTCGATTTGCAGGCTCTCCGCATACGCGCGCGTGATGGTCCCTGCGGCGACCGTGATGTCGGTGTCCGTGCCAGCGGTGACCGCACAGCCCGTGATCGACGTATCGAGGTACGGCACGATCTCATCCACGGCGCTGCCGTGCACGCACACGAAGGCGATCATGCGCTCGCCCTCGCTGATCAGCGCGAGGCGCTCGTAGCCGTTCGGCGCGTCGCTGTTCTGTTCCTTCAGCAGCGCGATCAGGCGTGCAGAAGGCTCATCCCACTTCGAGTCCGTGGGGCAGCCCTGGCGCAGCACGATGTTGCCGAGCAGATCCACGCTGATAGTGGTCCAGCACCACAGCGGGATATACACCACGCCGAACGCGGATACCTTCGCGCCGCCGTACTCGGTGAGCCACCAGTCAGCCTCATCGCTCACGCCGTTGGTGGCAAGCTCCGGCTGCACCACCTGCCCGCACCACGGAAGTGAGGCGGTCATGGCGTCGATCGTCTCCGCGACCTCGGACCAACTTGGAGCGCCTTCGGCCTTCACCTTGAGCGCGATCTTCACCTTGACCGGATCGACATTGCCCGCCTCAGGCCCCTCGGTCGGTGTTTTCCACAGGCCAAGCGGGAAGTGGAAATTCAACTTGATCAGGTCCACGTTGGTCGCGATGGTGCGATCGACGTCGGTGTCGGTGGTCAGCTTGATGTTGACCTGTTCCTGGTGCGTGTCCTGCCCGTAGAGCTGTTCGAACGCCGTGGTGTCCTCGCCGGTGTAGCCGACAAGGTGCTGCTGCTGCACCTCCTCAAACGTCCCGATCGGCGTGTCGCCTATCCGCACGTCCGAAATATCCAGCGGCCCGTAGCCCCAGCACACCACCATGCGCAGGTACGTCTCGCCGCCCTCGGTCTCGACGTAGGGCTCGGCGGCGCCGGGCGGCGTGTAGCGGTGCTGCCCCAGCACGACGGGGATCGGTGAGTAGGGCGTGGGCGTGTTCGATCCGCCCTGCAGGCGGTGCTTTGGCTTGATTGTGCTGTAGTCGCCCCCGTCGGGCGGGCGGATCGGGGCAATGGCGTTGATCAGCATCGAGCCGGCGAACATCATGCCCGCCATGCCGGCGGCGTAGAGCGCAGCGCCACCGACGGAGAGCGATGCGCCTGCGATCGCGAGGCTGCCGCCGAACATGCCGCCACCAGCGCCAGCCAGCCACCCCGCGAGAGCGGGCGCCGCCACCATCATCGCGATGACCAGCCCGAGCGTCAGCACCGTGCGCAGCGTGTCGCCCCCGCCGGCCGGCAGCAGCCGGAACTCGATGCGCTGTCCTGCGCGCGGGCGGTAGCTCGCCCACTCGGCGGCCGGGATGTATTCGCCTTCGATCCACGCGTGGCCCTGTGCGGCGACCAGCGGTTCCGGCACCCCCGCGCGCGCGCATTCCGCGCGCAGCATCGCCAGCAGGGTTTCGCCCGGCAGGCGTACCGCCTCGATGTGCATGGTGCGCAGCGGGTGCACGCGCCCGATGAGCCGCACGCCCTCGCGTGCCCGCCCCGCGTGGCGGTAGAAGCCGACGATGCGGTGCTTCCACGCTCCTGCGTCGAGGCGTTCGATCACCACAGCATGACGTTCGCGCGCGTGCAGCATGCGCCCGGCGTCGAGCACGATGCCGATGTGCGATGGGTAGCCCAGCACGCGCAGCAGCACCACGTCGCCGGGCATCGGGTCCGGCACCTCATGCCACTCATCGCGCGCCGGCCCGTCGAACAGCCGCGCGACGTGCGCACCGTTCGCCGGATCGTACCCTGCGTCTCCTGCGGGCAGATCGATACCGAACTGCTCCCGGTAGACCAGCCGCACCAGACCCCAGCAGTCGAGTCCGGCGCGCGTGCGACCGCGCGGGGCGTACGGGATGCCGACGTAGTCGTTTGCGGGCAGCATCATCAGAACAGCCCCGGAAACTGCGCCGGCACAAAGGTGTGCGCGGGGAATGGTTCGAGCGCGAGGTCATCGGCCGTCAGCTCGGCGGTGATCGCATCGCGCGAGTAGCTGATCGCGTGCATGGCGAGCCCGACGCACGTCATCTCGACCGTATCTGGATCGCTCGCTAGCACCAGCTCTAGCGTGACGGATGGCGCACTGGTCGCGGCGCGGATCAGCGGCATCGCCTCGCGCGTCACGTCGTGCAGCGCGATCCGCGCGCGTGGCGCGGCATCGTCCTCGGTGGGTAGCGTGATCTCCATCGGCAGGAACACGAAGTCCTGCGCGCGGCTCACGACGCCGTAGACGGTGGTGAATTCGTCCGTCTCCAACGCGGTCAGCCGGCCGGTGTAGCCGTTGGCGAATCGCAGCGTGGTCGCGCCGCTGGTGATCGTGACCAGCAGCAGCAGCGGATCGTCCGCCTCCTGCGAAAAGAACTGCTTGATCGCTGCCGCGCTGAACGGCCTCACGGCAGCACCTCGAGATCGAGATCGACGCGCCAGCGCCCGGAGGCGAGATACGCCACCGTGTACATATCGCCCTCGCCGCTCGGCACAATGCGCACCTCGCGGCTCACTTGGCTGCGTGGGTGTGTGAAATTGAACCGCGCGACGCCCTTCAGCGTGGTCTTGACGAATGATTCCAGCGTGGTCACCTGCGCGCTCGTCAGCTCGAAGCTGACTGACAACACCTCGGGCTTCGCGCCGACGCGCCGGACCTTCGCCGGCCCGGCATCCATCGGGGTGCGCGCCACCAGCACGCCTTGGCGCTCGCTGTAGCGTTGCGCGAACGCGTACTGCGGGAGCGTCGCGGGCCAGTTGATCGAGGTCGCCATCGCCTCACCTCCCGATCATGGCGGGCTGCAGACCGAAGCCGCCGCGCGCCGCGTTGTTCAGCGCGCTGCCCGGTCGGCGCATTTCGGCGGCCGCCATCTCGCCGATCGTCACCTCGACGCGCCGACCGCCACGGCTGTCGGTGCTGTCGCGCTGCGTGACCGGCGCGCCTGAGTAGTTGTGGATGTCGATCCTGACCTCGCTCGATCCACCGCCCTGCGCGCGCACACCAAGTCGCCCGGCGCCATCGCGTGCCAGCGGCATGATGGCCTCGGGGCCAGCCTCGCCGAACACGCCGCCACGCGCGAACGTCAGCGGCCCGGAACCGAGCGCAAAGTGCGTGGGCGTGTCTCGAATCTGGTCCACGTACGCGTGCAGGGACGGCGAGCGAAACACATTGCCGGTCGCGTTGGCGAGCGCGCGCGAGAAGTCGAACGGGATGCCGCCGCCCGTGGCCGCGCTGCCGCCGAACGATGGAAGAATCGCGCTGATCATCGACGCCAGCGGCCCGGTGATGCTCTGCTGTATCTGGATGCGCAGCAGGTCGCGCAGGATGCTGTCGACCAGCTCGCGCACGCTCAGCTTGCCGGTCATGACGAAGGTGGTCAGCGCCTCGGTCATGCCGGCGAACGCCCGGCTGACGGCGTCTCGCACGCCACCGAATGCGTCGGACGCATCGATAGCGAAATCCTCCAGCCCGCGACGCATGCCGGCGATCCATCCCACGTCGCGGCCAGCGGCCTGCATCGCGAGGATCTCCGCCGCCAGCGCGCGCCACTTCTCGCGCGTCGCATCATCGGGCGCGAGGCTGGCGAGCTCCTGCAGGCGCGGCAGCAGATCGCGCGCCATGCCCTGTCCGAGCCGGGCGGTCTCCTCGCGTAGCTCGACCTGCGCTTGCGTGCGGCTCTTGGTGCCGATGGTCACCTCGGCGTCGAGGCGCTGGCGCACGGCGTCGAGCTCGTCACCGGTGCGCTCGAACCGTCCGAGCACGTCGGCGCCGGACGCGTCGCGCTCGATCGCCTCGTCGATCTCCGCACGCCTGGCGCGGTAGCGCTTTTCCTCGTCGTCGAGGGTCGCGTCGAGCTCGCGCCGCAGCTCAAAGCGGTCGAACGCGGGCGCGCCACGCGGGGCGGAACCGCTTCGCGGCGTTTTGCGATCCGCATAGAGGCGCGCGAGCTCGTCTTTTTTCGTCAGGTAGTCTCTGGCGACCCGCTCGACCTCGGCCGCGTTGCCCTTCACCCGTTCGAGCTCTGCGGTGTAGCTGCGGTTCAGCGCTTCGATGGCGTCGTTGCGCTGCTGTTCACGCGTGCGGTACAACGTCTTCCACGCCTCGCTGGCAGTGCGGTTCGCGAGACGCTGCTCGCGGGCCTCGACCTCCTTGATCTCGGCATCGATCACCGCCAGTCGCTCCTGAGCCGCAGCACGGGCGCGCTCGGCACTCTCGAACTCGCCCGGCGCAACACGCTCGCCACGCTGCGCCGCGCCCTTGGCCGCCCCCGTGCGCTGCTCTGCGGCGGTGCGCTCGGCGAGGAGCTTCGCGCGCGTCTCGCGCAGCACCTCAATCTCGGTCTTGCCGGTCTTCACCACCTCCTCGCGGACCCGCTGGAGCGCCGCCGCAGCACGGTCTGACGCGCTTTCCGCCGATGCGCCCCACACGCCCCACGCGGCGACACCACCGGCGAGCGCGGTCGTGATCAATCCGGGCCAGCCGCCGATCAGCCGCAACGCCCCGGCCACCCGCCCCATCCAGATCGGCATGCCCGCACCCGCGATGTTGAGCGCGGCCACCTGCGTGGCCATGCCAGCGAAGGCCGCCGCCGACTGCGCCGCCATGGCCCGCGCCGCGATCCCCGTGGCCACCATGCGCCCGATCAGCACGCCGAGGCCTGCGGAGACGGCCACCAGCGCCCCGCTCGCAATCGCCCCCAAGTGATCCGCGACAAACTGCACCGACGCGGCGAAGGCCTGCCCGGCGCCGCTCGCCTCGCTCAAGCGGCCGACGTAGGCCACCATCGCGTTGTCGAGCTGAGTGAACGCACCCGCGATCGTCGGGGCCAGCTTGCCGAACTGCGACGCCACCTCCGGCGCGGACTTCTGCAACGCGCCCACGAGGTCTTGCACCGTGAGTTTGCCCTGCTCGGCGAGCGCGCGCAGCTCGCCGACGTTCTTGCCCATCCCCTTGGCGATGGCCTCCGCCAGTGCAGGGGCCTGCTCCAACACGCTGTTCAGCTCCTCTCCGCGCAACGTGCCGGAGGCGAGCGCCTGCCCGAACTGCATCAGGGCGGCGCGCGAACTTTCGGCCGATGAGCCGGAAAGCGCCATGGCCTGGCTGATCGTCCGGGTCAGGTCGATCGTTTGCTGCTGTGACAGGTTGAGCGTCTCAGCGCCCTTGGCCATCTTGTGGTAGATCTCGCCTGCGGCCTCCAGCGGCTGGCGGGTGGCTTGTGCGATGGCGATCAGGTTCTGTTGCGAGATGGCGACTCGCGCGAGAGTGCCATCGACGAGGCGCAACTTGGACTGCAGGTTGGTCATGGCATCAGCAGCGCGCGCCGCGCCACTGACGACGCCGGCGAGTCCCAGCCCGCCGATGGCGTAGTGGCTGATATGCGCCAGTGCGCCGCGGAGGCGGTCGAGATTCCCGGACAGCCGGGCCATCTCCGCCTGCGCCTGCGCCGCGCTGGCGGTGATCCGGATGTTGACGTTGTTGTCCATGGTATGATCCGCCGCAACGTGTTGACTGTCAGGACCGCACCGCCATGCCCGCCGCGATCACTCTGTGCGCCCTGCTGCTGATCCTCAGCGTCGTTCCGGTCGTGAACCGTGTCGCGATCCCAGCGCTTCTGGTCGTGCTCTGCGTTGTGATCCCGCTGCGACTCTGGCAGGCGATCGGCGACCTCGGGCGCACCCCCTAACCATCCACCTCGATTCCGAACGCCCGCAGATCCGCAAGCACCTGCGGGTCGGTGCGCGGGTCGGCGCGCTCTTCACGCCCCGACAGCCGGTCCAGGAACTTGCACACGTCCTTTTCGTCGCCCCACACCGCGAGCCGCGTGGCCTGCAGCGCGACCGCCGTCTGCTTGGCCTCTCGGCGCCGGATCGCGGCCAGGTGCGCCGTGACCTGCGCTACGGTGTAGTCGAGGACGTCGGGCCAGCGGTGGCCGTTGGCGAGGAGGACGGCGAACGCGTCACCCCAAGCGTCGCCAGCGTCGTCTCCGTCGCGGCGTTCAGTGCGGGCAGTACCCGCCGGGCGAAAAAATCCGCGTTGACCTCGACCACCGCAGTCACCAACGCGAGGAACTCATCGGGCAGCAGTTCGCCAAGCCAGTCCTCGGGCTCACCGGTGGCAATCGCCACCGCGCTCACCAGATCCTCGCCGCCCACCGCGATCGCCGTTGCCAGATCGCCCGTACCGAGCGGTCCCAGCACCGGCACGACCGCGCGCGTGAAACCGGGGATCTGGCGCACTCTGAGCGGCAGGACATCGATGGTCTTGCCGCCAGCGGCAACGGTGCGCGGCTCGGGGACGTAGACGTCGAGGCTCATCAGTACACCACCAGCTTGAGCTCATCGTTGCCGGTCGAGGCGCTCGGGATCGCGCGCAGGTCATACCCGATCAGCAGCCGGCCGTTGTAGTCGATCTTCGCCGGGTTCAGCAGCTGCACGGCCGGCATGAAGGCGAGCACCTTGTAGCCCGCGGTGTTGCCGAGCTTCAGGCCCAGACTCTGCACGGTGTTGGCCTTGAACGCCGTGGTGAACGTGACCTCCTCCGCTGCCGTCAGATCAACGGCGATCTTCCCGGTGACCTCACGCGCCACGACATCGACCGCATCGCCGCCGAGCATCGGCACCATGTTCACGGTATTGCCGAGGTCCAGATCGAGGCCCTGCGATGGGTATGCGGTGCCGCCCGTGATGTTCGGCGTGGAGGCGTAGGTGCCCCCGAACGTGATGTCCGCGCTGTTGGCGTTGGTGACAACGAACGGCGTCTTGAACGCACTGGTGTCGAGCGTCGCGTTCGCCTGCTCGACCACCTGACCGTCGAGCCCGACGAAACGGAACTCCAGCATCGGCCGTTGGCTGATGCCCATCTTGATCGCGACCGTACCCCGGCAGCCGATGGCGCGGTGCTGGATGCCGTCGATGTGGTAGTTGATCGACACCGAGTCGGTGACCGGCGTGGTCAGGTTGTACTCGGTGCGCGTTGAGGCGGTGACCGTCTCCGTGAAGCCGCAGGCGCGCAGCAACGGGCCGTAGGCCGGCGCGGTGCCTGCCGCGCCACTGCCTGCGAACTCGACGCTGAACGTGAGCTCCACGTAGCAGCGCCCGACCAGGTGTTCCGAGCCGCCCATGAAGGGGCGCACCAGATCGCGCGGCACGTTCTCCGCCTGGAAGTTGATGTTGAAGTCGCTGACGAGCATCGCGTTCGCCGCGGCGCTCGGCATGGAGTTCACGCCGTAGGTCGATTCAATTTTCGCCAGTATCGCGGCGAGGCGGATGTAGCGGGCCATGGGGTGTTACTCCTCGATGTACTCGTCGGGGTCGGGGTCTGGCGACGATGCGGCCGGCGCGGGGTCGGGTGGCTGCGCGAGCGGCGCGCGATCACCCTCGGTGCGGTGAACCAGCGTCACGACGCCAGTTTCCGGGTCTTCGATGTAGCTGCCTGCGGCTCGGGTCACGGGGTAGCTCCTCGACCGCCTCACATCGCGGTCAGCGTGGTTCGATACATGACCTCGATGCCGAGCGTGGCGCGGACCAGGTCGTCATCGTCGAAATCCCATCGCACGGTGTACGCCTGCATCAGCTGAACGTCCGCGCCCAGCCCCAGATCGGGCGGGCTCGAAAGGGCCGCCCATGCGGCCATCAACGTGCTGTCGGCCGCACCATCGGGAATGTCCCCGCGCGCGAACACGCGGACCGCGACGCGCAACCGATGGTCGATGAACCCGAGGACCGACTCCGCCGCGTCCTCACTTTCCGGCTCGACCACGATGGCGGGCAGCGCCGGCAGTTGCGCCAGACGCGAGCGGTACACACGCCCGCCGGCGAGGGCGCCGAGCGCCGCCAGGATCGCGGCCAGCACCGTCTCGCGCGTGCTCACTTGAGCCCCAGCACGGTCAACCCCATGCCGTCGGACTCAATCGCGATGACGCGGTATTCCGTCTCGACGATGGCGATGGCATCCCCTACCTCGAGCTCCGCGACCAGTGAGGATTCCGCTGTGAACCGCTGCGCGTACCCCGGCGCGACGTCGTAGACGCCACCCGGAATAGCCGTGTTCTCCAGGATGCCGGGCACGACGGTGCAGTTCGGGAGCGTGGCCTCGGCATTGGAAAAAACGGCGAGAACCTTCATGCTCATGGCAGCCTCAAACGCCGCGCTGAGTGCCATATCAGGCACCAGGTTCGGACACGGGCAGCCCACTTGCCGGCGCGATCACTCCTGCGGTAACGGCGAGCGCGCCGCGCACGGATCAGGCCACCGTGCCCGGCACGCCGGTGAAGCGTACCGCGAGCGAAGTGACGCCGTTGCCGGCAGCCTGCCATGCCATTGCGGACTCGCCGCTGACGTCGCCGGTGGCGGGCGTTGCGGCAGAGTCATCGAAGGCGCCGGCCGAGACGTCCCACACCAGGCGCTCGCCGGCGGCGATCACCGCGCCGGAGACCTTCGGGCAGGTGAATACGCCGTTGACGGCGACGGCGCCGGTGGCGCCGCTTGCGATGTCGACGAGCGCGACGCCGAGGGTTGCACCGACCTTGACGACGTCACCAGAGCTGACGGCCGAGCCGGTGCCGTTGGTCCAGTCGATCACCTCACCGCCGGAAATGTACGTGCTTGCCATGTGCTGCTCTCCAGAGTGCAGAGGCGCCTCGGCGCCCCGGGTTTCTTCGTTACGCGCCGGCGTTGGTGACGGCGCCGCGCCAGTCGAGGGCGGCTACGCCGAAGTCCAGTCGCACCTTGTAGCGGGCGCCGTCGACCTCGAACCCGTTTTGCAGCTCGAGGTACGGCGTGTCCTGGCCGTCGAGGAACGCAACCTCGATGACCGGCGCGTCGGACGGGTCGGCAAACACGTAGAAGCGCGTACCGGACAGGCGGGGCGTATCGACGATTTCGCGGAACAGTCCGCGTACCATGTTGGGGCGCTGCAGTTTGCTGGCGGTGTCAGGGTCGTATTCGGCGTTATTGATTACGCGCGCGGTGCCGCCGGAGGCCATCGGCACCACAAGCACCGCAGGGCGGAGATCGAGGTACTCGATGCCGGAAATGTCGGTCTGCGAGGCGAGCTTCACGCGCGCATCCTCGATGCTGGTGACCGAAAGCGCGCCAGCGGTGCCGATGTTGCCGTGCGCAGCGTTGAACAGCACGACGCTGTCGCCCATGGTGGGACCGAGCCCGCTGTTCTCGCCGAGCAGCGCGTATACCGCCGCTTCCACGGTGCGCGCCGCGGCGCGCCCCAGTGCGGATGTCAGACCGACGAAGGCGCCCAGGTCGTCGTTGATGATCGCCTGGCGCGACAGGTTGACCACGTTGCCCTTGGTCGTTGCGGTAATGCTGGCCTTCTGGCCGTCCGGGACGGACTTGTTGGTAAACTCGTTCAGCTCGCTGACCGTGTCCAGATTGCCAAAGCTGCCGGTGCGGTAGCGCGTGTGCGCGCGGAAATCTCCGACCGAGCCGCGCATGCAGAACTTCGGCCAGGTGAGGTCCGCGGCGGCGTACGCGCGCAGCAGTGACTTGTGCATGGTGTTTTCGAGCAGCACCGGAAAATCGCTGGTCGACGTCGTAAACGCCGCCGCGACGATTTCCATCTGGCTGAGGCCGGAATGGCGTACCCCTGCGCGCTCGAGCGAGCCGCGGGCGATGTCGAGGAGCCGCGCACCGCGGAACGGATTGTTGTGCAGCGCGGCGCGGGTGGTGTCATCCCCCAGACCCGCGCGCACGAGCAGCGCCGCGGATACGGCCGTGCGCCGCTTGTCGAGTTCGTCCTCGACCACTTCCACGCGCGGCGCATGGCCGGCGGGAGTGGCGGGGGTGGCGCCTGCGCCGAGGGCGTCAAGCAGTTTCGCGCGCACGTCCTCGAGGCGCAACGCGGGGTCCGTCAGGCACTCCGTCTGCAGCGCCTGCAGATCCGGGTGCCGCTCGAGGAACGGGCTGAACAGCGCGAGGACCTGTTCGTTCTCCGCGCGCGAGCGCGCGAACGGCACCGCCGCCGGCGCGCCCGGCTCCGGAGCGGCACCTGCAGGCTGCGGGTCGGTCGGGTGGTTCGGCTTGGGCATGATCGGCTCCTTGGGTGGCTTGGCAGCGACGGCCGCCGAGAAGTGGGTGAATCGGGAGAGATCGAACGTGGCGGCAAGCGCCGCAGCCATTGGCAACGGCGCCTCGACCGTATCGACGAAGCCCTCCTGGCTCGCCTCCTGCGCCGAGAACCAGTGGTCCTGACCGTCGGCCAGCAGGGCCAAGCAGTCATCCAGTGTCTTGCCGGATGCGCGTGCGTACCCTGCGGCCATAGCGCGAGCGTGACGGTCGAGCACGTCGGCCAGTGCGCGCAGCTCGGGAGCGTTGCCGATAGCCATGCCCCACGGAGCATGGATCATGAGCTGGGCGTTTTCGGCCATCGCGATGGAGTCGCCTGCCATGGCGATGTAGCTGGCGACGCTGGCCGCGATGCCGTCGATGTGCACGGCGACGTGTGCGCGGTGGCGGGACAGCGCGTTGTAGATCGCGAACCCCTCGGTGACCGAGCCGCCGTAGGAGTTGATGCGCAGATCGATGTGCTCGACATCGAGCGCGGCAAGCTCCTGAACGAATTCTGCCGCGACCACGCCGTTTTCGTCCCAGCGATCGCCGATGTTGCCGTAGATCAGAATCTCGGCACGGGACGGCCCGTCGCCTTGCGGCGCGGCAGCATGGATCTCGTACCACCGGCTGGCTGGTTTCGGCATCTCGCGTGTCCTGGTGCAGCGTGTCTGCGGTTGGTCACACGGTGCCGCAAGGCCTTTATCATTTCGAGGGGGGTTATGAGAAAATCGGCGGCCTACCCCTGCCGCATTTTCGCGACTACAGGCGCCTCCCAATGCGCCACCACGCCGCCAGCCTCTGCATGGATTCCGGCTACGTAGCGCTCACCTGCAGTCACCTCGATTGCCGCATCCAGCAGCGCGCGGTACGTGCCCGGTGACGCGCCCACGTGCGTCATCGTCACAGGCCACGATGCGCCTGTGACGGATGCCCCTGCGGAGTCCTTCAGCGTGACGGTGACGGTCGCGGTGGTCTGCACCTCGCCGCTGATCGCCTCCGCGAGATCGACCAGTTCGAGCACGGTGCTGTTGCTGACGTAGAGCGTGAGCAGGTTCTGCATGGCGTGGTCCTCAGCGAATTCGGATGGTCGCGCCGAGCGCGGCGGCGGCGTCGATCTCGGCAGCGAGCGCAGGCGTTGCTTCGATAGTCGCGCCGAGCGCGGGATAGATCCGCAGCAGCGCTTCGAGCGTGCCGAGGCTGCCCTCGCGGCCCGTGGCGGCCAGCGCGATCGATGCGAGCAGCTGGGCGAGTGCGCCCGTGATCACGACGTCGCCATCGGCGAGCAGCTCGGCCGGGCCTAGCACCGCGGAGGCTGCGCCGCTGATCGCGAGCGCGCCGTGCGCGCCCACCGACACCGCACCGAGAGGGACCGCCAGCGCGCCGCTGATCGGCAGTGCGCCAGTCCCGGAGAGTGATGCCTGCGCGAGCGCTTGGGCGAGCGCGCCGGAGATCAGGACGGAGCCGCTGCCTGCTGCGACCACGCCGCCGAGTGTGACGCCCAGCGCGCCGGTGATTGGCGCGTTGCCGACCACGCCGGCGCCGGCGAGAGACGCCGCTCCGAGGGAGTTGGCAGCGGCGCCAGTAATCGCAACAGCGCCCGCCCCGGTGAGTGATGCAGGGCCAAGCTGGTTCGCCGCCGCGCCGCTGACTGCAACAGCGCCTGCGCCAGACAGCGACGCCGCGCCGAGTGTGCTGCTCGCGCTGCCCGTGACCACAACCGCCCCTGCCGCCGACAACCCCAGCGAGCCGAGCGACAGGCCTGCCGCGCCTGTGATCGTCACCGCACCGGAGGCGGCTGCGAGCACGTCGGAGAGCGCGACGGAGAGCGCACCACTGATCGGCGACGATCCGACGGCGCCAGAGCCGGACAGGCCGACATCGGCCAGCGCGAGCGCCGCCGAGCCCGCGACGGCGACCGCACCAGACGCACTGATGCCGACCGCCGCAAGCGTGTTGCTGGCAGAACCGGAAACGGTCAGTGCGCCCGCGGCAGATACCGAGATGTCGGCGAGGGTGACGGCGAGGGAACCGGTGACGCCACTCGCACTACTCGGCCATTCCACCACCTCGAAGCGGTAGGTGCGAGAAGCGTTGTTACGCCCGCGCGTAATCGTGACGGTATCGGTCGCGGTCAGCGCGAACGACGCCATACCCATGTGGTTGTCTGTCGTCTGCGTCGTCGTGCCGCACTCGCCCATGATGCTCGCGGCATCGAGCGCGGAGACCGCTGTGATGCTGACCGTCCAGCTATCAGGATCACTGCCGACGTTGTTGCCGCGCGTCGAGGTGGCGCGCTGTACGCTCAGCCCCGCGTTGGCGATTACCCACGTGACGGCGTAATTGCTGGTACTCCACAGCGCATCCTTGCGGAACGACACCTGCGTCGCGCTGCTCAGCCAGCTCTCGTGCGTGGCGTTGCTGTAGGCAGCGGCCGTGCCCGTGCCGCGCGTCTGGGTGTGGATGAACGCCTGCGATATATTGCCGACCGACGAAATCGTCTCGGTCTCATCGGTATCGGCCGCTGTGAAACTGTGCTCTACGCGCTGCACCGACCACGCGCTGCCGGTGAACTCGACCACCGCCAATGACACGTAGGTCGTCGTGCTCGTCGTGTCACCACGGGTGGCGACCGCCTTCTGGTTCGCGGCATCCCACGACGTCGTGCAGAGTGCGGGCGCGCAGACAGCGCGCGATGCGTGTTCCGTGCGCCAGCCGGCGAGGAATACCATGACATCCGCGTCGGATGCCACGCCGGACACCGCCGCCGTCGTGTACGTCGCGCTCGTCCCGGCGCCGCCGACAACCTCACGGTGCCGCACGACAAATTCGTTCGCGCCCCCCGCGCTGCCGGTGTATTCGATGATTTCCCACGCGACGACAAACGCCGTGGCGTTGTCCTCGCGAGTGAAGCTGATCGACGACGTGATCGACGAGTCGTCGACACTCGTAGCGTTGCGGTCGAGCACCCCGGCGGGATCCGAGGTGTTGGTCCCCGTGCCGAGGGAGGTGATCCCGACGATGCGGACAAAGGCTTTTGACGCAGCACTCGGCGCTGTGTAGTGCGTCCCGGCGGTGAGCGTCTCGGTCGTGTTGCCCGCCGCCCCGAACGTGACCGTGCCGCGCTGGACCTTGATGTCAGCCACGCGCGGACACCTCGATCACTGCACGCTCAGCACAACGCGTTTCGGGTTCGCCGGCTTCCTGACGCTAGCCGACCACTCGCTGCACTGCCCAGCGAGGTCGCACACGCGCAGACGGTAGGTGGTGCCGCCCGGATCGGCCGTGATCACGCGGCTCGTTGCAGTGGCGGGAAGCTCCACGATCGTCGGCGCGTTACCGGCGACCGCCGTGACTTCCAGATCGTACCCTGCCGCGTCGGTGGCGCAGGAGAACGGCGAGGCGTCAGTGCGCGTCGTCGGGCACTCCCACGACAGCGTACGGTCAGCGTAGGTGCGCGCCTCGGCCCACGGGGCGGAGAGGATCGCCAGCACGGCGAGGCCGGCAGCGATCAACATGTAGTCCTGTGTGCGGGTCATGGGGAGCCCTCCTGTTACGCGTTCGGTGCGGTCATCGTGAACGCCGTGATCGTGATCGTCTGCCCCGACGCAATCACCACGTTATCGAGTTCCAGCTGCCCGCCACCACCCGTCGCGGTCACACTGCCCTGCATATGGCAGGTCGTGTCGGCGGTATCCTTGAGGCGGAAATGGCCGCCGGTGCCGGCGGCATCAGCCGTCCCGGTCCACGTGCCGGACTTCGCCTTCGTGCCCGCGCTCGCTGCCGCCAGCCAGTCGCTCGGCAGCGCCATGTGCTCGAGCTCGGTGCCCGCGTCCGCCTGCGCACAGTCCGCCGGCTGGGCACCGGTGCGGATGTCCAGATACGGCGCGGTGCCGATGGTCGTCTCGATCGCATCGAGCAGCGCGTTACGCGCCGCCACGCTCAGCTGCAGCGCCATCGGCTTACCCTCCCAGACTCATGCTGACGAACGCCTGTCCGCTCGACAGGCCGGTGATGACGATCTTTCCCTCGGCCTGCCACGCCGCGCACATATCGCGCAATTCGTCGTGGCGAGGCTGGCGCGTGCACACGTAGTCCTGCCCGGGGTAATAGCGCGCGACGCACTGGTCGCCGCGGAACCACGGGAATTCCTCTGTGCTGCGGAACGTAAACTCGGGGAGCGCGGCGCGCTCGTCCTCACTCAGGGATTTGGGGTAGGTATCGGTCACGTACGGATCCTCACTTGCTGAATTTTTCGACGATCTTGATCACCTGGGCGCGCAGCGCTTGCAGGACCGGGTAGGCCGTAGTGCCGGCGACCATGAGCACGCCGCCCCGTCCGGGCAGATCACCGGGCAGCCACGAGTCGAGCACCTGGCCCACGAAAAATGCGGTGAGCACGAAGATCAGGTAGGCGATCCATGAGAACGTTTTGTCCTTGTTCGCCACGTCCACGAGGTAGCCGACGATCCCGCCGAACGCGGCCAGCGCCCCGGATTTCACCATGCCCACGGCCTCGCGCAGTCCATCCATGTCGATCATCGCCTCCGATCTCCAGCCAGCAGGCGGATCGCGAGCGCCGTCGTGATGGCTGCCGCGATCAGGCCCCAGTGCCACATATCCCGCGTGAGCACGTACCGCCGCCCGCCGCTCTCGATTTGCAGCGCCGCCGCGACGATCAGCACGGCCAGCGCCCACCACATCACGTGTCGCAGTGCACGGCGTCGATCCGCCGACGGCCGGCGCTGGTCCTCTCTGCACACCGCGCGCACCGCGTAGAGCATCACCAGCACCTGCACAGCCGCCACCAGCTCGACACTCACTGCGCCCCTGCCAGTGCCGCCCTGCGGCATGCGTGATACGTCTCGGCGGCGTCCATCAGCGCCTCGGCGAGTGAGCCCATCGTCGTGTCAGCCATGGTCGGCAGCTCTGCCGGGCACGACGCCACCACCAGCGGCGACGGGCTGTGACTCGGGAGCGATGGGGCGCCCTCGCAAGGCGGCGTTGAGGATGTCGCGCATCCCATCATCGATGCGGCAGTCGCGATACACAGCACGCTCGACAATCTGCTTGCGTATCTCGGTCCTGCCAGGCAGGTACTCGACCCGGATTTCTGCGACGGCATCAGCTGCCTCCTGTTCGAGCCTGCGGCGCTCCGCCTCCCATGCGTCGATCTGCGCCCGCCACTCGGCACGATCCCGCTCAGCCGCCGCCGTGCGCTCCGCCTCACGGCTCAGGCAGGCCGATCGCTCGTGCCCCCTGCCATCCAGCCGCCCGACGGTGTACGCCGTGCCCACGGTCGCGAGCAGCCCCACAGCAGCGGCGGCGTAGCCGTACAGGCGCAGAGGGATCATGTGCGCGGCCCTCGTGGCGCGCTCGGCGTCAAGTCGTGACGATGTGTCACGGCATCACCCCGCACGCGCGGCAGGCCGCGAGGAAGTCTCCGATCCGCGTCTTGCCCAGCGCCGAGTTGTACCACCGCTTGTGGTACAGCTGGAGCCCGGCCCAATCTGTCGGTGCCGGCAGCGGCTCAGGCGCGCGCCGGTACTTGATTCGCGCGATCGCGCAGCAGTACAGCGGGCACGAGGCCAGCGCCTGCGGGTCTACCGGCATCGGCGAGTCGTCCGGCAGACGGTAGATGCGCGGGACCAGATCGAGTACCCGCTGCACGATTTCCGGCCGGTAGTCCAGCCAGTTGTCCCAGCAGTCCAGATGCGTCGCCGGCTCGACCTGCCAGATGCCCAGCGCCGGCCCGCGCCCACGCTGGCGCAGATACGTCCCCATGCCTGATTCCACGGCCGCAGTGCCGAGCAGGAGGTTCTCCGCGGACTCGGACCACATGCCGATATGCCGCAGCACAGGCGCGACGATCTCGCGGCGCAGGTGGTCGGCGTCGATCATGCGGCCCCCCTGCGACGCGGGTCGCGGGGTGCATCGTCCTGGTCATCGGTCAGCGGGGGTGCTGCTGTCGCGTGCGCAGCGGTAGCGGGCAGGCCGGCGGCTTGCTTGATGCGCTGCCAGCGGGCTTGCTGCTCGACGACGTCGCGCGGATTGCCACCGCGCCGCCGAACGATTTCCGGGCCGCTGGCGTAAGCGTGGTCCTCGAGAAGGCCCCACGCGATTGCCTCCTTGACGGGGTCGATCCACGGCATCTGAGGGGCCAGAAAAACGGCATCATCCAGCGATTCGGGGCGCACGCCGAGCGGCGCGCGCAGCGCGCCGGAGGCGATCGCAATGGCGATGAATTGCTCGTAGATCGGGCGCACGACGCGCCCGATGAACTCGTTGGCCAAAGTGCCGTAGAAATTCCATCCCTCGACGAGCTCCTGCCGCTGCGCGCTGTAGGTGCCGTCATACGTGCGCGCGATGGTGCTGTAGGTGGGTCCAGTGCCGGCAGCGATCGCCTTGAGCTGCCCCGAACGATATAGCTCGAGGTTTGGGTTCGGCCGGTTGGTGTCGATGGTCCCGATTTCCTCACCCATTTTCAGGTCGTCGAAAATCATGCCCGGGCGCATCTGCAGCTGGCGCGGGGAGCCGTCGGCGCTTGGATCGTACAGGTCGGGAGCGCCCTTGCGGATAAAGGCCGCCATGCTGGCGGCGACTTTCGCCGCGATACGTTCGGATTCTTCGTAATCCTTGAGATCATCGAAGCGATGCATCACCGCGGCGAACACGCTGACACCCCGTAGCTGTCTGATGCGGTGGCGGGTGGCCAGGTGGAGCATGTTCGCCGCGCTGATACGCTTCGTCTGTCCGGCAGCAAGCAGCGAGGAAACCGCCGTCGGGTCCCGGCGGTACACGTGGTATGCGACGGGGGCGCCCCAGGCATTGAGCTCGATGCCCTGCTCGATCAGGGGCGCGGTGCTGTGCAGATCCAGCGGGACGAAATCCGGTTCGAGCAGCTCGATGCTGAAGGGCACGCGGGTTCCGTGGCTCAGCAGGCTGACGTTGCCCGACAGGATTTGCGCGAATACCTCACCGTCGCGCAGCCAGGTCCGCGCCATGAGGCGCTGCGCGGCGGGCCAGTCGTGCTGGCGCGTGACCTCGGGCTGCCGCGCCCAGTCTTTGAACAGATCGAGGATCTGACTGGCAAAATCGTCGTGGATGGCGCCGTCTGCGGTGCGCGGCTGGGGTTCGATGCCGATGCCGTTTGGGCCAATGACGTTGGCGATCAGGGCGTTCAGCACGCCGAGCGCGAGATCGTAATTTTGCTCGAGGTGCCGTGCCTGCTGGCGGATGCTGAGCCCGGCGCGCAGAACCGCCTCATTGCCGGAACCGGTTTCGCGGCGCTGCTTGCGCTGGGAGTCGGAGCGGCCGGCCTCGTAATAGGCAAGCAGGCGCCGGGCTTGGTGTCGCCGCACGGCGCGCACTGGGGCAAACGTGGCGACGAGGCGGTCAATGACGTTCATGGGTCCGCGAACACGGCTTGCTGATAGCGCGGGTAGGCGCGGCTGGTGCTGTCTGCGGCAGCGAGGTCCGCTAGGATCGCGGCGCGGGCGCGCAGCAGTTCGTCGATCGACCGATACGTAATCAGCCGATCGTTCAGGCGCACCGTGAGCTCGCCGGAAGCGATGGCGCGGTCGAGCGCGTCGATGTCTGCCGAGGTAAGTGCCATGCCCTCACCCTAGCGATTCGGCTGTTTCATTTCGCCGGGGGTTATGAGAATTTTTCGCGCCGGCGCCGCTGCCGCAGGATGCGGTACAGCGTAGGCAGGCTGATGTGATACCGCCGCATGATCTCGGTGTAGTTGCGGCCGTTGAATTCACGCCGCACGGCATCATCGCGCCAGCGAATGATCTGCAGCCGGCTCAGCCGCGCGGTTTCCCTCGGCAGCAGAATGGCGGACAGAATGCGTTCGGTAAGATCCGCCGCCGTTTGGGGCGTGACCGTTGACGCCAGGATCGCGGTGATGTCGGTGCGCATCCGAAGCACACGGTCAGGCCCGTCCTCATGTTCTGCGATCAAAGTTCCATCCTCCGGGTGAGACGATCGGGCGCGGCGCGGGCGAGGGCGCAACCGGTGGCGGAGAGGACACCGGATCGCTCTCCGGGCTGCGACGCCCCAGCACCGGCAGCGCGTGCAGATCGCGTCCGTTCAAATGCAGACGCAGCACCGCGTAGTTGCCGACCAGACAGTCGAGCGCCTCGTTGCGCGGGCGGGTCTGCACCCACTCCTGGCGCGGGCGGCCGCCGCGCGTGCGGGTGACGAGCTTTTCGGCGGCGAGCTGCGCGAAGTACTCGTCGTCGAAGTCCACGCGTGATGGAAAATGCACGTACCCCGGCCCGGACTCGGTCAACTTCAACCGGCTGTAGACCAGCGCCTTGCCCTGGTCCACGCCGAGCGGCTCCACGAACTGACCCTTGCGTCGGCGTGAGCGCAGCCGCTGCCGGCGGCGCCGTTCGTCTTCGACCAGCGGGCGGCCCATGCCGCTGACGCCCTTCGTGGGGATGGCCCATTTCCGCTTGGCGCAGAAGTCATAGACCATCTGCGCGTTGAAGCCGGCGTCGATGCCGGCGAGCGCAACGCCGTGGCCGGCGAGGTAGTCGTCGAGTTCGTCCCATACGTCCTGCGCGGCGCTGTCGCCGGCGTGGATCTCGTGTTCCAGTACCCACGCCTCCTCGCCCGCCCCCCAGCCCACCACGGTGGTTTCGAGGCGGTCTTTCTGTACGTCGGTGAAGCTGGTGACCAGGCGCAGTGGCAGGCCCTCGGGGTACTCCTCCAGGCGGGCGATCAGCGCCACGTCGGCGATGGAGTCGCCCTTCTCCTCCCAGCTCTGGGCCAACGTCGTGTTGATGAAGCGCTTGAGGTTCGCGGTGTCGCCGTGCGCTTCCTGCCACTTGTCCCAGAGCTCGCCCCAGGTGAATCCGAGCCCGAGCGGCGAGTACAGGCCGGAGAGGTGGTAGCCGCGGACGCCCCGCTCCGGGTGCCGCGGGATCCAGGCACCGCGTGCGAGCATGGCGGTCTTGTGGTGCTCGTCGATCAGCGTGCCGCAGCCGCGGCAGGCGTAGCGCGTGACGCCCGTGGCGGCGCTGTGCACGAGCCCGTAGGTGCCGTCATCGTGGCGCCAGCGCAGCACCTGCATCTCGCCGCAGTGCGGGCACGGGACGTGGTACTCGCGCATGTCGCTGCGCTCGTACTCGCCCTCGATGCGCGACAGGCCCTTCGTGGTCGGCGTGGAGACAAGCAAGACCTTCCTGCGCGGGAACGTCTTCGTCCGTTCGTCGATCAGACCGAGCGGGTCACCCTCCTGACCGACCTCCCACGGGAAGCGGTCGACCTCGTCGCAGAGCACGTAGCGGATCGGCATCGAGGCGAGCGAGGCCGGCGAGTTGGCGCCACCGACCACCAACATGCCGCCGGGAAAGTCCTTCATGTCCTCGGCGTTGGTGGCGTCGCGCTTGCGCGTACCGACCAGCTCGCGGAGCACCGGCGTCTCGGCAATGAGCGGGTCCAGGCGCTGCTTTACCCAGCGCTTGCGTACCTCGAGCGTGGGCACCACGACCAGCATGGGCGCCGGGGCGTGGTGCATGACGTAGCCGATCCAGCCGAGCCCAACCTCGGTGTTGTGTGTAGGCACCATTTCCCGGCCCGCCAAGAACAGATGCGATTCCGCCTCGACCGCTATGCACCGCACGGGTCTGCTCGACACAGGCTCGACCGACACGATGCGGCGGCGGAATGTCTTACTGGTGCGCGCGGCACTCATCGGCTTCAAGCGAGCGCGCTTGCGCTCGAGGTGAAAAACGGGCCAGTCGGCGTGCGCGACGAAGGTTATTCTGCGCGATGGCCTCCCGATCTTGGGGTGGGTGAACGTTTCGTGCGGCTTGAATCCGAGCGTGCGGATCAGCTCGACGATGCCATCGGCCAACAGGGGGTACGATGACGCGATCTCGCAGTTCGAGCCTCTGGGATCCGCGTAACCATCGGTATCCATCAGGCCGCGAAGCAGTTCCATGCGCTGCTCGCGCGAAGCGCGCAGATAGGCCGGCGGGATGTGTTTGTTGTTGATCAGGCCCAGTGCCCGCAAGCGTGCGTGGAACGTCGGGCGAACAACCGGGTCTGGCACCGTTCCGTACTGGCTTTTCCTTGTAGCTTGTCGCTGGCATTCGGCACAGATGTGGACGCGCCTACCGTGCTTCTTGACCGCATACACTCCCACGCCTGAGAGAATGTGCCCGCGCAGGCATATGCCATCGCGCGGGCCTGCGGGGTCGATCTGCCAAGTGATGGTGCCGCCGCGGTTAGCCTTTTGGTCCACCTGGTAGCCCGCCGCGCGAATACGCCCGACGATCTCCGGCGCGTCGCGCTCGTGCTTCGTGATCTGCGCAGATGCGCCATGCCCATCGCCGAGCCATACGCCGAGCGTGTACGGATCGATCTGGAGATCGGCCGGCGGCAGGTCGAGCGGCTGCACCACATCGGTGGCATAGCGGTTGCGCCCTTCCCTGACGCGATACGTGGCCGCTATCTCGCGTGTGGTTAGCGTGACGCGCTGCCGCGCGCGGTAATCCGCCTCGTCCGTGACTGTCCACCGGTGCTCGGCGTCTGCCACGATGGCAGCGCCATCCGAGAACACGACTCTGAAGCACTCGCGGTCGCGAAAGACCTCGGAAGCCACCCGCACGCGGGTCGGCCTGCCCCGGTCGTCAAACACCAGATCGCCAGCGCTGATGTCGCCCATGCGCACCCACCCGTCCGGGGTGGGGATTGGTGTGTCCAGATCCAGCGCCTTCCCCGTCTGCGCGGCGAACTGCAGCACGATGCGCTGTACGGGCGAGCTGGCCGAGAGGCTATCCAGGATCTCGCGCAGGTACGGCGTGCGCGACGTGCGCCACGGGCCGGGCTCGCCGGAGGCCTTGCTGGAGAGCACGCGGTGCTTGTCTGCCCACGCCGACACGGTGGTGAGCGGGCGCGGGCGGCAGGCCTGCGCCAGTGCACCGAAGAGCGCGGCGCGGCCGTGGGGTAGCGCGCTGGTGGAGCGGCGGGCGGAGGCGCTCATTCGAGCTCAGTCATGGTTCGTCTCCCGGGTGACCTGATCCAGCGCGGCGTAGAACTCCCGCACATCGAGCGGCGCCAGGCCGTGCTCGCGGGCCCAGCCCACATGGGTCCAGTAGGGTTGGCTCAGGGGCGGCGCGTGGTCGACGGGTGCGATGTGCCCGGCGCACCAGCCGGCGAAGAAGGCCTCGAAGGCGGCCCGGCGGTCACGGGCGTCCTGCGCGGGGTTGTACGGCGCGAGGTCCCTGCCGAGCTCCGCGGCCAGATCGATGCCGGTGCGTTCCCGCGTGAGGCGGTTGGCGAGGCGCCGGGCCTCGCCTTCCGTGTAGCCGATGGCCCGGGACGAGCGCAGCGCGGCGCGGAAGCAGCGGTCCGCCGCCACCAGGTTGTCGGCCCGGTGTGCCGGCGAGGGGAGCTCGGCGCTGCCGGCCGGCAGGGCGCCGGCGCGGGCCTGGTCGCGCAGGGTCAGGAAGGCCCGGATCAGCGCCTTCTTGAACTCGACCACCACGGGGGAGTTGCGCATCAGGGTGAGCAGGAACAGGGACTGGCCTTCGTTCAGCCAGGCGAATTCGGTGGGGCTGCCTTGGGGGTTAAGTCGGATTTCAAATCCGACTTCCCCGAAGTCCGCGATGTCATTCGCATGGGTTCGGACCAGCTTGATCACCGATGCATGACCCATCTCGACCCCCTCGGCAATAGCCAGTGAGGTGGTCATCGGTTCGTTGTGGTGGAGCTGGACCAGCGCGTTCATGCTGCACCCCCGGCGCCCGGCTGGCTGGGGCTCAGCGCATCGGCCAAGGCGCGAACGTCGCCGTACATGCTCTCCAGCGGGCCGAGGTAGAACTCGGCGATGACCTTCCCGGCCCGGGCGAGCGCAGCGGTGTGGTCGGGCGCGTCGCCCAGCGCGCAGATGGCCCCGAGCAGGCCGTCGAGGAGCTGGAGCCCCTCGCAGCCCATGGCGGCGGCATCGATGGCCGCGCCAGCGGCGGCGCGGGCCTGCGCGAGCAGCGGGGGGATTTCGGTCGGGTGAGCGGACGGAAGACGGGCGGATTGCGTCATGGGGGCGACTCCTGAGCGAGGTTTGAAATCCTCGGGAGTCGCTTCGACACAACCGCCCGAGGAGGCCGGGAGGTTCGAAGCCGTGCTCAGACGGCGGGCAGGTTTCCCCGTTGCCGGGTGTTGTATCGCTGCCGCCCTCCCGGCCATAACGCCGGGCACAAAAAAACCGCAGGTCTGTCGGGTGCGGTATCCGCTGAGCAAGGAGCTTCGACACTCCTGGGCCGCAGGATAGGCGCCCGGGGCAGGGGTAGTCAAGGCGAGAGTGGCGGCCCGCTCCGCGCCGCTAGAATGAGAAGCGCAACCCGCCCATTCACGGCAACACGGAGCAGACCATGGACACCGACAGCAACCTCTACCACAACCCGGACTATGTACAGGGGCAGATTCTGGCGACGCAGGCGTTGATTCTGGCGCTGAGTGAGTGCGTGGTGACGCCGCGCTTTGTGGCGCGCGCCGGGCATCACGTGGAGCTGCTGCGCAACCGCCTGCTGCTATCGCCGCGAGACGTCGCAGACATGCGGCTGCGCGCGCTCGGAGACGTTGAAGCCTGGTTGCTGGCAACGCTGTGTTGATGGCCTGGGCGGCGCCGTAAGCGGCGTCTTCGAGCTGCTGCCACGCGCGGCGCTCGCGATCGGGGTCTATCCAGCCGGCCGGGTTGGCGTGGGGTGACATGGTCATGCCCCGAGCCTCCCCATCCGGCTTTCCATCTGCTCGCTGACCGCAACGAGCACCTCGCGCGCGGCGTCTTCGAGCGACTTGTGGATCGCGTTCACGTTGCCCTGGTGCGCGGCGATCTCGCCGGCCAGCCGATCGGGCAGCCCCTCGAGCAGCCCGCGCAGCGTAGCGCCGAGATCCCCCAGCACGTACTGCACCTCGGCGAGCTCGACCAGCGTGCCGGCCAGCTTGTCGACCTCCATGGCGGCGAGCTCGGCCTTGTGGCGCTGCAGGTCGACCGTGGCGCGCTTCAGCTGGTGGCCGAGCCCTTCCAGGCTCTCCGTCTCGCCCGCGGGCGCCGCAGACGCCGCAGGAGGCGCGAACGGCTCCTGCCCTTGCCCCGCGCCTGTGCGCGCCTCGTCGAGCTGCACCTTGCGCGCCTGGTGATGCGGCAGGGGGCTCTCCGTGGCGGCGCGCATGCGGGCGGCGGCCTCGGGGTCGATGCGGCCGTCCGCGGCCGCCTGGATGCGGCCGGCTTTCAGCCAGCGCGTGACGGTGCTGCGGTTCACGCCGGCAAGGCGCGCGAATTCGGCCTGGGTGACGCGGTTCATGCGGACAACCCCGCAGCCAGACGCCTGCCTACGCTTGCCGGGGCGTGCCTACGCTTGGTGCCACCGCTTGAAAATTTTCTAAGCTCTTGATTCTTTTCATGC
>WBZY01000093.1_pt1 | contig 94700 bp, 92 predicted proteins | sample 5204191 | NCBI WGS metagenome assembly WBZY01 (sample SAMN12344363, study PRJNA552823) | activated sludge metagenome | biome: Activated sludge suspended growth; feature: Anammox Sidestream; material: Wastewater; isolation source: activated sludge from anammox sidestream of wastewater treatment... | reverse complement strand
GTTGCTTCGCTGACATTTCCAGAGTTTCCTTAAGATAAAAGGTGTGCAACAAGAACGCCGAGGAACCATGCATATAAAGGTGTCCGGAAAAGGAGCAAGACGGTATTTTTCGTGCAAGGGAAAAAACAGAAAAGGAAAAATAGAGGACAAGTCGCGGTTCTCATGGAACATCAGCATGAATATGACCATGCAATTCTGAAAGCACCAAAGCAACAAATCGCCCGAGGACAGGTACTTGGATTTCTCATCGGCCTTTCTGCGATATAGGCATCTGTCTTTGCTGCTATTCATAATGAATCCACATACGCAAAACCTTTACTATCCTCTCCCGCTCCAACACCTGATACACGAGCCTGTGCTGGATGTTGATACGGCGTGAACAGGCTCCAGCCAAATCACCAACCAGCTTTTCATAGGGGGGTGGGGTTTGGTACGGATTATTCCTCACAACCGCTAACAACTCCTTTGCCTTATCTTTAAGCCCAGACGATGCCAGCTTTTTTGCATCCTTTTGCGCTTGATGGGTATATCGCAGCTCCCACATTACCAATCCAATTCCCTACTGCACTCATCCACATCAGTTTTCATACCCTCCATAATGGATTCGCGCATTCCCGGGATAGAAACCAAGTAAAGCGTCTCGTTGATAGCGTTCCAGTCTTCCTCCGATAAAAGCACCGCACTTGACCTTTTTCCCTTAATCACAATAGGCTGGTGTGTTTCTGCGGCCTCATCAATTAAGGCGTACAACCTCGCTCTTGCTTCTGTTGCGTTTAGTATTGCCATATAAATACACCTCCGATTTCATCGTACGTTAATACGTACGTATCGTCAACCACACCACAGCTCACAATAACGTTGTAGCCACCAAGGCAAGCGACTGCTCGGGCATGCCTTATCAACCAAAGATACTTTTATATCATCTACCGTTGGAGGTAATCGGTTGCCTGAGGCAGGCCCGATTGAGAAGCACCGCCTGATCGGCGGAATCGCAACTGTCCAACTTCTGGGGGTCAGTTCAAACCCGGGGCGATTCAGTCATTGCGTTTGAGGAGAGAACGACGTATATTGCATCGCATATGCAACTCATACTTGGTAACGCTATGAAATCATCAACCATTCCGTCACTACGAGTCACACCGGAGTTCCGCCGTGACGCAGAAAGCGTGTTGCGTGAGGGAGAATCTCTAAGTGCTTTTGTTGAAGAGTCTCTGCGGCAACATATCGAACGTCGGCGAACCCAACAAGAATTCATAGCGCGTGGCCTGACAGCGCGGGAGGCGGCCAAATCCTCCGGGCAGTATGCATCCAAAGCAGAGGTAATGAGTTCTTTGCACTCCATACTGGATGAACAGAGAAGCAAAGAGTGAGCTTTCATGTCCGTTTCACCCTGGAGGCAAAGGCGGATATCGAGCGGTTGTACAGATTTCTTGCTGAACACGACTTTGATGTCGCCGAAAGAGCGCTAGAGACCATTGACAGCGCTTGGTCACTACTTGAACAGTTCCCGTTTTCCTGTCGAAAAATTGACGATGCGAGCCCGTTTCTTCGTGAGTTTATTATTTCATTTGGAAATTCTGGCTACATGGTCTTATTCGAAATCGAAGATAGCAACACAGTTACTGTGCTGGCAGTGCGTCACCAATTAGAGGATGACTATTATTGACCCTATGCGCGACAAGCCTCGCCGTTCAGGACAGGGAAGGATAGTAAACCACCCCGGCTATCGAGGAGGCTGCAGGCTTGATGTGGTTTAATGAAACTGAGCTGTCCAGTTTCATTAAACCACGTCAGGATCTAATGTCAGATCAAATCTGAACTACTACACTTTACTCACTTGACTCCGGCCGGCTAACGGGCGCTCCCTGTTTTCTTTAAGCCGCATCTTTAATGTTTATTTCCACTTTCAAACCGATACTCGTAATCATATCTATCAGTGATTCGAGAGAAAACAGATCAATTTTTCCTCTCATCAAATCAGAAACGCGAGGTTGAGTTACCCCGAGTAATTCCGCTGCTTTAAATTGCGTAAGCCCGCTATTTCTCAAATGTTCTTGCAGAACTATTAACAATTGAGAACGCATCTTCATACTTGCGGCCTGCTGTGGCGTATCCTCGATCGCATCCCACACACTTTCAAATTTTTTGCTCATTTAAACTTCCTCACTAATTCCTTGTATCTGGATTTGGCTAAGTCAATATTTGATTTTGCTGTTTTATCAGTCTTCTTTTTGAAGCAGTGAAGCACAAAAAATGAAGTGCGCAGATTGCGCGTTATGGTAACTATTCGCCTGTTGAAAATAGGCAGGATCTTTCAGTTTGGAGAAAAATTCCAAATTCATATATGGTTTCACGTCAAATTCGCCGCGAGCCCCATTATCCATTTCAACCCAAAGTACACCGTTGGAGAGTGGTTTAACAGCACAACGCTTTATTAAGCATCTCGTTTACTCCAGGGGACGAATACGCTGCGGTGGGATACCTTGCACCGCCAAACACCACACAGCCATTAGCGCATCTCGGTGGATTTCAAACCAAGCCTGAACCAATTTCATCTTGCCAGAAGGCAGGTTACCTGCCGGCACTTGACCATCGGAGATTGTCACAACGGCAGAATACTCTGGAACTCCACATGAAAATGCGGCATATCGTGCTGCTTGTTGTCATAGTGTTCTGGTCAAGTAATCTGGATACACTATTAAGCGCTTTTTCAAACTCGTGTGCCAACTTCTTCTTTAGGAATTGCTTTTAAATTAATATTTAGCGCGTGCAGCACTTTAAATACTGTTTCAAATTGAGGTTTTGAGCCTGCACGAAAGGCTTTATAAAGACTTTCCCGACCAAGACCCGTATCCTTAGCCAACTGAGTTATGCCACGTGCTTTTGCAATGTAACCAATAGCGCGTAGTAATTCATTGCTATCACCTTCAGCCAGCACTTGGGTTAAATATTCGGCAATATCCTCGTCATCACGTAAGTAATCCGACACATCAAATTCAGCAATTTCATTTAAAGGTGTTTTTTTACTCATAGCTGTTTTCTCCTAAATCATTAGCCAGTTGAATGGCTTTCTGAATATCTTTGCTCTGTGTTGATTTGTCACCACCTCCAAGCATCAAAATAATGGTGCCGCCTTGCTGGATGTAATACATGCGCCAACCAGAACCAAAAAACTCACGCATCTCAAACACACCCTCACCCACAGACTTAACATCGCCTAGCAAGCCTTGCCTGGCTTTATCTAAGCGACGAATTAGGCGGATTCTTGTGGGGCGGTCCTTCAAACCGTCCAACCACTTATCAAACTCATCTAATCTTTTGACAATATACATGGTTTTGTATCCTAATGAATACACCATGGGAAATAATATCCTGATCAGCGACGAACGTCAGCAAGATTTATCTGATGAGTTTATTGCAGCATAAAAGTCATGGCTGTTAAATGATACAAGGAGATAGCGATAATGGCGGTAACGGTAGGTGTCAAAATACCTTCCATCAGATGCTTCAGTTAAAAACAGCTGCTGCCCATCTCCGGTTCGGAAAAAAATAGGGGCAGGCCACAGTTTCCCGCCTTTATCTGTTTAAATCCTGCCCTTTCCAGAATTAACAATCAATCCAGGATTGAGAGAATTGCTTCAGCCGCAAGGGCAGCGCCGTTCATCGGAATCAGGCATCTACTATCCACATGAGTACGCGTCAGTTGCAGCAGCTTTCTGACAGCAATTTCCCGCTCACTTTCACTTTTGCAATCGGAAACAGCAACAGGGGCATACCCAGCTACCAAATGTGCGCATCGGTACTGATCATCCAGCTTTGTACTGGTATTTGGCGCCAATAACGCTGGTATCTGTGCCTGAACAACCTCGCAGCACGTGTTATATCTTGAAGATTACCACCAAGAGATGACTATGAACGCTAACATTGAAATTCGCTTGAAAAGCCCTGCTCATCCCGGCGACTTTATCAAACATGAAATTATTGAACCGTTAGCGCTGTCTGTAAGCAACGCAGCCGAAGTGCTGGGCGTTTCACGAGCGGCGCTTTCAGCATTGCTGAATGAGCGTGCACTCCTGCCGCCAGAAATGGCATTACGCATCGAGAAATGCTTTTGGCGTATCAATGGATACGCTGATGCGAATGCAAAACAGTTACGATATCGCACAAACACGCAAGCGCGCAGAGGAAATCAAAGTTGCGCCGTTCAGTGGAAAGCCAATTGAACCAAACTCAGTAGTCTAATTAACTCAAGTTTGTGACCCCACACCCAATTGCCCACTCCACCGTTGCGAAAAAGTTATTTGACAAACCCTTTACTGGATTTCAGGATATTTTCAATTAATCTGTAGATAGTTGTTTGTCCAAGCGTTCTTGGCCAGTCTTTGCAAGGGGGGTGATCACGCTTCTTGGCTCGGGAAATCGCATCGTTAATTTGTTCCTGACTGATCTTCCGCATATTGATTCCTTTGTCATAATCTTGAATCCAGCGCTTGAGTCGATCCGTACAGTCGTGGGAGGATTTGATTCCTACACCATCTTCAAAGTGCAGCAGCAGCCAATATTCGAACTTGGGGTTGCTGAGCGCGAAACCGTAATTTTCTTGCTGCAATGACCATTGGTAAAGTTGCGTCAGCTGCTCATCTGTCCATTGGTCTTTGTCTACTACCAGCCATGCTTCATCGTATGATTTGAGTTCCTTGTTTTTAAGGTGATCTGTCATCCTTTTCAATACCTGTGGCGGTGAGCTGTCATGTTTGCCTTTCAAATAGCTCACATGCACGATGGATGTTTCATCGGTGAAGATGCCAAAATAGATCGGCTCGGTTTTGACGCCTTCTGCCGCGATGAAAAAGAGCTTTTTATAGCGCCGTTCTCCCATCGGCCGCTTTAATTTCCGTCGCCGATCAGCCACTACTGTACCTCCTCAGTGGCTCGTGCCTCATCTCCTTCTGCAAAATTGCTGCTGAGTAAGATACGAGGTGTTCCACCAAGCCTGCCTTGTAGATAGCTTTTGCGGATGTCTTTGTCGTATCGCACATCTTTGAATTCGCTGAAAGATATCAGCGTGGATACGCCGGCAGGTTTGCGCTCAGCCACCCACATCTCGTCACGACGAAGCAACTGCTGATCCATCAGCATAACATCATGGGTAGTCAGCAGGAGCTGAGAACGGGTATTAGCGGAGCAGCTGGCCAGGTACGCCTCCAAGAGACGATGTGTCAATAGGGTGTGAAGACTTCGATCCACCTCATCGATAACAAATACCTTCTTCGAACCGAGTGCTGCAAGCTCCAGGAAAGCAGGCAGTAGATCAATTACGCGTTGTGATCCATCCGATTCTTGCCGGATCTCGAATTTGGCTTCCGTACCGTCTGCCTTGGGGTGGTAGGTCACCAATTTCTTGGCGACGAGCTCACCATTCTTGCGTGTGAAGACGAATCGCTCATTCTTGTCCGACATCAAGCGAATCGTCATTCCTTCCTTGACATCCTCCTGCAGCAGCATCTTCATCGGCTCGGGCAGGGGAATATTCTCGAAGGGAATCTCCTCTCCACCTAGATGTGCAATACCCGTATCAAGCTGCGGCAGCATCTCGTTCATCGTGGCATAGAGGGGATGGCCGTCATCGAGGAACTGTTCGAAAAGCTCGAAGCGCGAATCAGGGGCAACCAAGTCCAGCGAATCCTTGAACCAGTCATAGACAGGCTGAAAATTATCCACCTTCTGTGACACCGAGTTCGTCAGGAATAGTTGATTGTCACGCGTGCCCTTGAAAGCAAACTGCAAGAATTGATCCTTTTTCAGAGCTTCATTGAATTTGATCTGGCCACCAGAGCGCACATATAGCTCCCGTTCACTGGTACTTGTGACAACCACCAGTTTCTCGTCAACAATGGTTTTGCGATTTACTGAAAAAGAGAATTCATAGACCGTTTCATCAATTAACAGCTCAAAGGCAAAGCGAGAGGGTTTATCGATGCTAGTGTTGTCCAGACGAAAACCCTCAACGGGCAAGGGACTGCCAGGTTGTGTTCCCTTGACTACCAGCATCTTGGCGAAATTCAGTGCTTTGAAGAAATTGGTTTTACCAGAAGCATTGCCGCCATAAATGGCAGCAATCGGCAGGATTCGAATGTTGTATTTCCCAAGCTTGGGCAATCTGTCTCCATGCTGGCGTTCCCGACTGGCAATCATCGAAAATGTGACGGGATCACGGAAAGACATCCAGTTTTCGATAGAGAAGCTAATAATCACGATTTAATATGAAAAAGAGAAAATTGTGCTTAAAAATGAATATTATGCATAGAATATAAGATTTTGTCGTTACAAAAGAGAAATTATCTCTTTTTGCGCACCATCTAAAATGGTCCGACTGGTCTTAAGAATAAACCTGAAAAGGTTGCTTCTGTCTGTCGATAGCAACCTCCAGTGGGTTACGCCTGGTCAGCCTGGATGGCAGCGGTCTTGAGGTCGCAGACGAAGCCGCCAACCGAGAGGCGTTTGGCGTGCCGGGCACGCAACAAGGACGCACCGGCTACCCGCAACTTCGTTTCGTGGGGCTGCTGGAGAATGGCACGCATGTGCTGTTTGGAGTTGCCTTGGGTGGCTACCAGGATGCCGAGGTTCGTCTGGCGCACCAAACCATCGCGCATCTGAAACCCGGCATGCTGTGTCTGGCAGATCGAGGTTTGTCCGGTTATCCATTGTGGGCAGCGGCGAGCCGTACAAGGCGCGCAGTTGCTTTGGCGCATCCCCAGGAATCGCCAACTGCCTATGCGTGAGCGGCTGTCGGATGGCTCTTACCTGTCCGAGATTGAACCCGCGCCACTCACACGCAAAAAGTTGGGTGGCCAAGATGCGCCACCCGATGGATTGAGCTTCAAACACTCGCTTACTCTCATGCGCCGCAAACTCCCCGCCAGCGGTGCCATTCCCCCCAGAGCAGTTCCCGAAGTGGTGGCAGAAATTGCTTGAGGCTACAGCGTCGGGCACACTGACCAGCCCGAAGGGGCGATCCAACCCACGATTGATCAAACGCCGAACCAGGCAATACTTGCCTCGCAAGGGGTGTTAACCACTCAATTTGTGCCATGATTGGTCACCGGTTATCGTAAAGTGAACAGCATTGGGTCTGTTCCCTATTTTCCTTGCTGAACGATGACGATTTAACTCACCTTCTTCCACTTGCGTTTTCACCATGCGCACGGTAGCGTGTTCCCACGAAAAATATTCACCTGTATTAAAAATTGCAAGGATAAATCCGGATCTTGTGATGAATGGAATACCCTTATACCCAAAGATCTACCATATCGTCCATGTTGATCGCCTATCTTCTATATTGAAAGATGACTTCCTGTGGTGCGATGTATATATGACACAACGTATACCAGTTGGAACTACTATCGGCATGAACAACATTAAGCAACGACGCCTCCAAAATTGTCTCAGTAGTTATCCTGATTTACATGTTGGTGACTGTGTGCCATTCTATTTTTGTCCGCGTTCTGTGATGCTCTATTTAATTTATCGCCAAAATGCAGAGCTGGACTATAAAGGAGGTCAAGGACCTATTATTCACCTTGAGGCAGATTTGAATGCTGTTATTACGTGGGCTAAAACACAATCAGCAAGATGGGTTTTTACGCTTACGAATGCAGGATCGTTCTACTTTGAAGATCGAAACGATCTGACGTGTCTGAAAGAAGTCAACTGGACTGCCGTGCATGCTCTTAACTGGAAGGAGCATAAAGAAGGAAAACAAGCAGAGTTTCTTATAGAACAATGCTTTCCCTGGAATTTGATCGAACGTATTGGTGTCCAATCAGAAGTTATTTACAACTACGTTATTAACGCTCTTCCAGTCAACGGACACCGGCCCAAGGTAGAGCTCAAACCGGAATGGTATTACTGAAGAGAGAAGGCAATAATGATTGAATATACATCTGGAGATATCCTTCGTTGTGAAGCCGATGCACTGGTAAACACTGTCAATTGCGTCGGAGTAATGGGACGAGGTATCGCTTTACAGTTCAAGAATATGTACCCGGCTAACTTTAAGGCCTATGAAGCGGCCTGTAAGCGCGAGGAGGTACAACCCGGGCGTATGTTCGTTTTTGAAACGAAACAGCTTACACCGCCACGCCTTATCATAAATTTCCCCACCAAACGCCACTGGCGCGGCAAGAGCCGGATCGAAGATATTGAAGCAGGTCTTGTAGATCTGGTTAATGTCATCCGCGATAAAAACATCCGCTCTATTGCCATCCCACCCTTGGGAGCAGGTTTAGGAGGATTGGATTGGAAAGAAGTGCGCCCGCGTATCGAGCAGGCACTTGGTGAATTAGAGGGTGTGCAAGTGATTGTGTATGAGCCCAACGGTGCACCCGCCAGCGATAAAATAGCCCATGTGCGAGAGGTACCCAGAATGACACCTGGGCGTGCTGCTTTGGTAGAACTTATGCAGCGTTACCTCAGTGGCTTGCTTGATCCCTTCGTCACCCTGCTGGAAGTGCATAAGCTAATGTACTTTATGCAAGAAGCCGGTGAACCTTTGAAATTGAATTACAGCAAAGCTCCTTATGGGCCTTACGCTGAAAATCTGCGTCATGTCCTGAATATGATTGAAGGACATTTGATTTCTGGCTATGCCGATGGTGGTGATAATCCAAACAAAATTCTCTCTCTAGTACCTGGCGCAGTGGAAGATGCCAGGACTTACCTCAATCAGCACAAAACCAGTCGTACCCACTTTGAACGCGTGATCAAATTAGTGGAGGGTTTTGAGTCACCGTATGGGCTGGAATTGCTGGCGACCGTACATTGGGTGATACGTTATGAGGGCGCTATACAAAGCGACAGTGTGAAACGCCAAGTTTATCAGTGGAATGACCGTAAGCGGCAATTTACGCAACGCCAGCTTGTTATTGCTGAGGAGCGGTTACGTTCTCAGGGATGGCTATCGCCATCGCCTGAAACTGCTCTTCCTTACTAAAAATTTTTACTGTAAAAAATAAAAAACAGGAACAAACCACAGTCTCCCGCCTTTATCTGTTTAAATCCTGCCCCTTCCAGAATTAACAATCAATCCAGAATTGAAAGAATCGCTTCCGCTGCAAGGACAGCGCCGTCCATTGGGATCAGGCATCTGCGATCCACATGAATACGCGCCAGTTGCAGCAGTTTTCTGACAGCAATTTCCCGCTCACTTTCACTTTTGCAATCAGAAACAGTAACAGGCGCATATTCAGCCACCAAATGTGCGCGGCGGTACTGATCATCCAGCTTTGTGCTGGTATTGGGTACCAGTAATGCTGGTATCTGTGCCTGAACAACCTCGCAGCAGGTGTTATAGCCGGATGCCCCAACAAACACATCAAAAGCGCGAAAATAGCGAACCAGGGGTGGCCGCACACCCTCGGGCAAATCAATATCCTTGATTGATATGGGATTATTCGCCCAGATAATAACTTCAAAGCAAATCACAAAAAAGCTGTTTCCAGAAAACTCGGAGCCGAGAATCTTTAGACGCCATTACGAGTCACCAATACTCTTAGCAACAACAGAGACCATTTTATGGAATCATAGACAAGCGCAGAAATTACTGGTTTTGTACCATGTACGTCACCCATCTTCGATCTCAATTTTTGCATTACAGATGCCGCTTGGCTCAGAGAACCCTCTAAATTAGAAGATAATGTCTTAAAATCTCCCTCATTCCAGCCAATTTCTTGAAGCTCATTAATTAGCTGCCCCTTGGCACCTATAGCATCAATAGATTTTTTAATTCTTTCTTGGAACGATGCCTTATTTGGATCACCAAGACCAAATTCTTGATATATTGAGCTAGTAACTGAATCTAATGCTCCGCAAGAAGCAGAGAGCGACCCACTCAAATCGCCGTCTCTCAATCTGCTTGCAGCTTTCAAAATATCCTCATGCGCGTTATCAGGTATATCCTTTAGCTCTGATACATCAAAGATTTCTATCGGCAATACATCTGATCCCGAAAACTTCCAGCCCACCCTGGATAAAACTCGTTCCAACTCTAATATTAGGCCTGGCTTCCGTCGAAGCATCTCCTCACAACAAATGGAGGCAACAACGCCGACTGACTCAGCATCCATTAAGTCAATCTGTGCATCAATTGCACTCAGCAATTGCGACTTTGATGCGCCACCTTGTGATTTCTGTTCCAAGTGCGCAAGTTTTGCTATGTCAATATCAGCATACCCAACGATTTGCTTTATATCGCCAAAGGAAAAATTTTCTATAAGCGAAGATCTTATTGGCCCCCAAGGGATTTTTTTCATGCTCATACTTTTATAGATTCTAGGGCGTGTCCTCATTTCAATTTGAGCCAGATGAAGGTGCATGCCAGATAAGTCATAGCTTTGAAGTTGCGCGCGAGCTTCTCGAAGCGAGTTGCAATACTTCGAAAGTGTTTAAGCCTGGCAAAGAGATTTTCCACCAAGTGGCGAAGTTTGTAGAGGTGGAAATCGAATTCGGGATTCGATTTTTTGCTATTGGATTTCCTCGGAATGACAGGATTCATTCCGGCTGCCCTCGCTTGCTCACGAATGGCTTCTGAATCATAGCCTTTATCTGCGATGAAATGCTCCGCCTCGCCTATTTTTGTGATGAGCTGTTTCGCAACTTTGGCATCGTGGACCTCACCCCCAGTGACTTCAAAATCGATCGGATTTCCATGCGCATCGGCGGCAATATGAAGCTTAGTGGTAGCTCCTCCCCGGGATTTTCCAATAGCGCGTTCTTCTCCACGCCGAGCTCCACTCGCATGCTGATGAGCGCGGACGTAACTTCCATCGGTGAATACCCACTCCGAATCAATTTCGCCTCGTAACTCAAAAAAAATCCGCCCAAAGTCCCCTGGCTGCCCAGCGATTGAAACGATTATAGGCCGTCTTCCACGGGCAAAACTCACGGGGAGTGTCGCGCCCCAGGGAGCGCCGGTACGAAGTTTCCAGAGAATGGCTTCCATCACCTGCCGGTCATTTGACCAACGATGACAGCCTTTCGCTTTCATCGTTGCCTGAAGTTGTTCCCAAATCGGATCGCTCAATGCCTGCCGTGCCATCTGTACCCTCTTTTTATGAAAAAATCTTACATATCTAATAAAAATCAGATGATTGAGTCAACCTTCTCGGAATGAGGACACGCCCTAATCAGAATAGAGGTACACCTTGCGATATCTCTCTTCCCACACCACCGAGCATACGGGCCACGTACCACGGCGATGAGCCTGAAGTTGCTGCACCTGCGTTGTCTTGGGAATGAACTACGGTTTCCCGCCTTTATCCGTTTAAATCCCGCTCTTTCCAGAATCAACAATCAATCCAGAATTGAGAGAATCGCTTCAGCTGCAAGGGTAGCGCCGTTCATCTGTATCTCAGGTTTCTCAGCAGGAATATCAACCAGCATTTTCAGCAAATTTGCGACAGCCTCGCTGCGCTGGGTATCTGTCTCGCAGGGTGATATCACCGCCGGAATCAGTTCAGCTACCATCCGTGCGCGGCGCACCTGATCATCCGCCAGCTTATCATTAGGCACCAGCAGCGCCGGAATACCCGACTGCACCAGCTCACAGCAACTGTTGTAGCCGGCCGCCCCCACGAAAACATCAAATGCGCGCAGATACCGTGCAAGCGGATACACAGAAACCGGTTTCACCCCGGGTGGCAATTCAACATCACGCACAGAGATCGGCGCTCTCGCCCATACCACCTGAAAACCTGCTGTTGTAAACAACCGGATCAAACCATGGCCAATTCCGCTGACATCCTTGAGATTGCCCGGCCCAAGTGAAAAAAGAGCAAAACGCCCCTGTTCCGGCAAATTCAGCGCTTTTCGGGCCTGCTCTCTATCCAGTAATTCCTCGCTTCCCAATAAACATACTGGTGGCACCGTTACCCGTTTACCCCCGCCCTCAAGTAGTAACTCAGACTTTATCGTGCCCGGCTCCCCCGGATGAATGATCAGCTTAAACAGCTTTTCATCCACCGGTGTGCGCGTTACACCTTCTTTAAGCAATCCACGATTAGACCAGACCAAAGCAGGCGCACCATGCGCTTTGCACGCAGCCAGAAACCCCTGAAATGGCCAGGTACCATCGAACACAATTATCTCTGGCTGCACCTGTTCCAACATCAATCCAAAACGGAAAGTCAGCTCGCTGTTCCAATGAAACGAGGTATTGGCCGACCAGAAATGAGAAACGAAGTAATCCGCCTCAAATCCCATTTCCTCAATTATTTCAATAGCAGATGCCAGTGAGAAAAAAACAGGACGCGCCCGGCCTTTCAACTGCTTCGCATATGCCAGGCAACGGTTCAAATGCCCCATACCGGAGCCATTAACGTTGAAAAACAGAACGCTGGGTAACTTCGTAGATTTAAAACCTTGCACTGATCTTGTCACAAATCATTACTAAACAAATCCCGCGTATAAACTTTACCTTTTACATCATTAAACTGTGGTAAACAGCGGTCGGCTACAATCACATCACTCATTCCCTGATCACACAGGATTTACAAAAATACAAGGCATCCAAAACCGATCGTACTACCACTTCGATTCCCTGGGTCTTAAGCCGCTCATCACGCTCTGCACGCTAGAAGCACGGAAGTTATCACTACCGGCTTTCACCACCAGCCAGTGTGAAAATGAGAATAGATCATGATTTTCATAGAACATTCGGCAAAGTCAAACGCGTGCAGCACGGTACAACTGCTCCCACCAAGATAAAGCTTCAGCTTATCAGGAAACTACGGTTCACCCCTTATTCTCCCGCAAAGACTGTACTTTACTTTGTACACCGCTTAATAACGCATCCTTACAAGAAGGCGCAGCCGACATGGTAATCCAGTATCTTTGCAATCAGCTGACTATTTGGAAAATGGCCACAGAAAGAGAAAATAGAAATGGCTTATTTAGGTGGTTAGTTTTTAATTGCCCTTAGAACCTGTTCAAAGTCTTCCCATTAGTGCATGCTTCCAAGGATGAGACCTCCCTATCCCAGCGACATTAGTCGCGATCAGTTCGAACAAATCCGCCCTTTACTGGAAGGGGCGCACAAGAAGACAGCACCACGGAAAATGGATTTGTATGAGGTGTTCTGCGCGGTGTTGTACCTGCTCAGGAGTGGCTGTCAGTGGCGGATGTTGCCTGATTCATTTCCGAAGTGGCGTACAGTACATGCCTATTTCCAGATTTGGAGCGAGGTAGACGATAAAGGAGTGAGCCTGCTGGAGCGGGCCTTAAAAAAATCAGGTTGGCGCGGCCCGGGAGAAACAGGGTCGCAACGCCTCAAGCACGTTCTTGATCGTGGACGCGCAGAGCGTGAAGAACACGGACACGGCCGGGCAGAAAGGCTATGACGCCGGGAAGAAGGTCTCGGGGATCAAACGGCACATCGCCGTGGATACACAGGGGTTGCCCCATGCTGTTGCGGTGACAACGGCGGAGGTGACCGACCGCAACGGTGCGCTGCGGGCCTTGGCGCGCTGCAAGCCGGCCCTGGGGCAGGTAGAAAGCCTGCTGTGCGACAGCGGTTATACCGGAGAACCAATTTGCCAAAGGCGTACGGGACATCTTGGGCGAGCGGGTTACCGTACAGATCGCCAAGCGTAGCGAGTTGAACATGTTCAAGGTGATGCCCAAGCGCTGGGTGGTCGAACGCAGCTTCGCCTGGTTGGAGAAAAATCGAAGGTTATGGAAAAACTGCGAACGCAAACTCAACACCAGCTTGCAGTTCATCCACTTGGCATGCCTCAGTCTTTTACTGAAAAGACTTTGAACAGGCTCTTAGCATATCGCTCGCAACGCGAACCAGCGAGGGATTGGCGCCAAGAAACCGGAAGTCACGAACCTATGTGAACCCATTGAACGTGTTACGGCATCAATGTTTTTCTGGAAAGGCAAGGCCGATAGGGACACAGAGGTGAGTCATAGCTGCTCGCCTAATCCTGATTGGATGTCTAATGCGATTCATCGCCACCATGAATTCCTTTACTTGTTTGACTTCGATCGGCGAATGAGTGCCTTCTTCTCGCTCAATTTAAAATACTTCTATATGGCTCTAGTTTTACAATATTTTCCCATTTAAAATCATCAATCTCCTTCCATAAACCATATCCTTCAAAAATTTTCTGAAGGCAATTACCTATATGTACATAGTACAAGTACTCCATAGCGTAAGCAAAATCATCTAAACTTACACTAACAGCTATTGATTTATGAGCAAATTCAGCTAAAAACGGCAAATCAGTCACCAACATCGGAATCTTATGACTGATTGACATATAGGCAATTCCCGATGTAAGACCAGATTCATAAGGTAAACATGATATATCAGAAATGCCAAATAAATCATTTACTTCATCGGATGTTAATTCTCTATTAATATAGCGGATATTTGTATTTTCCTCACTAAAAGATAAAATAAAATTATCCAGCTCCTTATCATCTGGGAAGCCTGCTACTAGCAAAATAATATTATTATCTTTACCTACTCTTTTGCATGCTTTATTGAATGCCAATATGGCTTTATCTATACCCTTATATTTTCTAATTCTACCCAATAATAGAATCACAAAACTATTAACTGGCAAACCAAGCTCTGTCTTTATAATTTCTTTTGATTTGCTTGACTCATTAACATCATATAAGCCATGTGGTGTTATGTATAGTTTCTTTTCATCGATATTGAAAGTTTCTATAAGTGCCTTTTTTGCTGTACAATCATGTACTAATATATGATCACATAGATTAATTATGTTTTGCCTTACATATCTATGTACTTCTTCCGACTGCACACTATGTTCGTGTGGAAGTAAATTATGTGCAGTCCATATAATTTTATAATTTAAATCCTTGGCATATTTTATGGTATTTAAGAAATTATCAACTGAATTTTTATCAGCAGGAGAATAAAATGCATGTAGCCAATGCATATGCAAAATGGAATATGAACCTCTCTTGCACTTCAAATACTCTCTGTTTAATTGCGAAGGTGAAAAACCTATATTAGCAACTTTATATTCCTTTTTAATATTTTCATACAAAAGATTCTGATAAGGATTACTCTTTGTCCAATTTGGCCCATAAAGAATTCCTCTAACATTCATTGTCTGAGAATACAAAGAGAAAAATATATTTACATCTTTTTCGTAACCAAGTATTTTTGCTAAATTAATTATATAATCGTAAGTTTCATATGGAATGTAATCTTTAATTTCATCAAGAAAAGTTTGATAGAATTCTTTATTAACAATAGATAAAGCATACTTAAAACTCAGAACTTTTCTTAACGTTACTATTTTTATATAACAATCACTGATATTATCTTTAATAAGCCACTCATCAACAGGTTTCCAACTATCAAACTCATATGAAGGATAAACCACTTTCCGATGACTATTAGTTATTGAGTTTTCACTATAACGCCTGTAGTGGTATCCATAATTTCCTTTAGAAACAGTGGATTTCTCTGCATAATAATAAGCCTTCAAAATAAAATCAATTTCTTCAGATGCTTTAGTATGCGCGACCTCTAGATTATTTTTTTGTAAAAACTCTCTTTTATAAAGCTTATCCCATAGCATAAAACTTTCATGAAAACCCTTAAAATCACCTATAACACCAACATAATTTTTTTTATAAAATCTTATATTTTCTCCATTTTCAAAATGATTATTAAATCCACTTAGAAATGTTATATCAGAATTATTTTTAATTGCAGATTTATATAGATTCAACAATACATCAGGATCTAACCAATCATCGCTATCAACAAAATAAACAAATATTCCTTTAGCAACAGATAATCCAATATTTCGAACCAATCCCGCAGATCCGCTTTGAAAATCGGTTTGTATAATTTTTACATTATCAATAGTTGAGAAATTTTTTACAATCCGATCAAAACTTTTATCTATTGAAGAATCATCTATAATAATTAGCTCCATATCTTTTATAGTCTGCGCAAGAATCGATGAAATACATTTCACTATATATTTTTCTGAATTATAACAAGGCACAATAACGCTAATTTTAGTCTCTACTAAATAAGATTCTTTATATATTTTATAATTCATAATAATTTATATAGTCAAAAACATTTGCACGAACATTTTTTAATCATGATACTTGGCAATAGATATTTTTATATCCTCTTCTAATTCTCACAAACATCATTAAATCTATTTTTCAAATAAAATTAAATAATATAGCATAGCAAACCATCAAGAAAATTACACATAGTAAAATCAATCACTTTCAAAAAATATTAAAATTTATTTTATGGCTTCTTTTATCCCTGACCATTCGATCATTCTCTTAATATCTCCTTTATGACCTTGCATATCTACACGATCACAAAACATCAATATCATTTCAATTGGTGCATAATTAATTATTTGTTTTAAATATTCTTTTGACTCATAAGTTGACTCATAATTACTAGATTTCAAGCAATAGCTTAGGCTTAAGAAACGTCTGAACCATTGATTCAAGGCATAGTCTTTCGATATGTTGAATTTATCAATCCACAAAAATACTTCGCGATAAGGCCTATCTTCTTCGATAAGGTTACCAGTATTTTTTCTATGCAATTGACTCACTGAGTTATGAGAGAACGCGAAATATTTATATGCTGATTTATTATCACACATACATACATTCTTAGCATAATAATAGGTTTTTGCAATCATCAATGTATCTGCCCCAATTTTAGATTCAGACAAATAAATTAAGTTATTATGAAATAACTCTCTTCTATAAATCTTATCCCAAATCACAAAACTGTTAATAAAAAAACTATCATAATTAATATATCTAACTCTATCAATATATTTGTAATATATTTTACTTTCCTCTCGCCTGCCATTTTGATAGTTTATTTTTTTAAACCATTTTGAAAATGCAATATCCGCATTATTTTTAACAATACACTGATAAAGCTCACTAAAATAATTTAATTCTACACAATCATCTGAATCAACAAAAGCAATATATTCTCCACGTGCTATTTTTAATGCTATATTTCTAGGAGCGCCCGAATTACCACTAGCCTTTTCGTTTCTTATAATTACAAGTCTTGGATCGGTTATTTCCAATAAAATTTCATTACCACCATCAGTAGATCCATCATCAACAGCTATTATTTCAATATCACCAAAACTCTGATTTAAAACTGAATTTATACATCCTAATATTTTATCTTTTCGATTATAAAATGGAACTATAACTGAGATTTTAGGGATGCTGTCATGCAAATACTCATTCATTACTTTATATTTCTGACGACTCCTATCTACCAGCTTACGAACATGAATAAGCAAGTCAATATCAATATCTCTTACTCTAATAAGTTGAGAATACAACTTTTCAGCAATTATTATATTTCCAACTTTAGCATTATCTATAATTGCAGCAGCAATAAAACTAGAAGGTTCATATTTACTAGCTTTTATATAACTATATAATGCTTTTTGTTGCTGATTCATTAGCATCTCAAACACCTTTTATTTAGAAAATCCTTTAACACTTTTAACTCTACTTTCCTTTAAGGAATATCTGTATCTATAACTATCATCTACCCAGAAATTATAATTTCTTTAATTTCTCCTGAGGTTTGCTTATTTTTAAAAAAACTGTTCTTTTTCCGATCAATTTTCTACAAAATGTATATACACTTGCGGTATAAATACACTTCGCCACGCACAGCACATTAAACTTAGCGATCAGCACAGAAAATGGCTCTGATTCTTTATCAAATCACGATAGTATACTTTGGCATAACCAAAATGAATTTTTCAATCCCAAGATAGATGCTCCACACGCGTACCAAAAACAATAAAAATTTTCAACTTATTATTCTTTCACTATAAATTGAAATTAGGCACGCATCCCTTTCTAGCTTGCGTTCTATAATTCGGAATTGCAAACCTACACTGACGTAATCAGCTTGCCAGAGCTGAGCAATCTCTTTTTCATCCTGACGGATATAATCATCTAGCAGCAGATCAATACACGCTCCAGCAAAATGTTTTAATACCAACGGAGCAGCGGGATAACGAGCATGAGGACCTGTTTTACCAGGAGGGCCGTCCACGACAACCAGGACACGCAACCCAGTTGATGGATATTGTCGAGCTAGAATAGCCAAAATCTGATGACAGTCGTAATAGGAATAGGTATCACCGTTAGGGGCCTGCCAAGCTTGCAGAGGAGCATGGTGCAATTCCACATACTCCGTCAGATTAGCTTGCTGCAACATAGTAAAGGTTTGTCGGTAGTACTGCTCAAGATGATCAAAAGATGTAAAGGCTACCGGAAATTTATCTACACGTTTATGTGCTAGTCTGACCAAGGTTTTAGCTATGATGACAGTGGAGATACCAGAACCAAATTCAATTACCAAATCGTAGTCATTTTGCTCTAGCAAAGTGACAAGATACAAACCAAAATCTGGGCTAATTGGCCATGCATGACTTTCTGTATTTACCGTAGGTAATTCGCCAGTTTTCCAGTAGCTATCCAAACCGGCAGCAGCATGTAGCTGACGCGTGGCGTTATTAATTACTTTTTTCAGACTGCCATCAAGAAACTTGCTTACACGGATAAATTCATCAGCTTGTTTCTTGAACTGAGCATCAAATTCAACCTTTTGCTGCCTCAGGGTATTGATAATAATTTCAAGATTTTTGGTAAACAAAGGAGATTCAGATACAGCAGCGATTGCTTCACCCATTTCTGTTCTTGTGCAATTCTCAGGAGCAGGCAATCCCAGCTGGCCAAGTTGCTCACTGCTCCGCGCCCGGGTAAGCAGTTTGGTATCGCTGCCAGGCATGCCAACAGCAATAGCATTCTCAAAATGCTGGGAGGCGCGCTGTTGTTGGTTGCTGATTGCAGCCGCACGGCCAAGGCTGTTGTGTACGCCGGCAATAAGAATCTGGTTGATCAGTTTTCTGCTTGCGCCCCAGCTCTGGGCCAGGCGAATAAACAGACGGGCTTCACTATCGTTTCCCTCTGTTTGCAGCCGCCCGGCAGCAGCCAATAGAGCAAGTTTGGCACGATCAGGGTGGTGTTCCAGCGTATCGCGGTTGATTTGTACCAGGCTTTGCCAATCGCCAAACTGCCATTGGGTGCGGGCGCGTTCAAGCAGGCCGCCATCATGAGAAGCGAGGGTTTGTTCTGCTCGTGATTCCACTATTGGCTCGACCATGCCAGCGTATTGTCTGGCAGGTGCTCTGCGGTGATGTGTGGCTAATCTTTTGCTCATAGCGCTGGCTCCCGCAGCAGCATATCCTTGATCAGATCGAGCTGGGCTTCAGCACGCGCCATTTCTTCCTGCATACGCTGTTGGCGGGTAGCCAATTCGGCTTCGCTGGTTTGATGGTTTTGAATTTGCTGCTGCAGCTCGCTAATCCGCTTAAGGCGTTCGGCAGCAAGTTTTTCAGCTTCATCACGCTGCTTTGTTTGCGCCGCCTTTTCTTGCGTCAGCTGTGTTTGTGCCTGTTTTAATTCTTCAATTTTCCGATCGCGTTCAACTGACTGTTTTTTGCTTTCTTCCTGCTGCGCCTTCAGCGTTTGTTTTTCCTGCTCAAGCTGCGCCAGAGTTTGTTGCTGCTGTATTTGCACCTGCTTCAGCGCTTCGATCTCGCGGCTGCTTTCTTCAGTTTGTTTTATCTGCTCCGCATTCTTTTGCACAAGTACTACCTTTTCCTGCTCCAGCTGTGCCAGAATTTGCTGCTGCTGTATTTGCACCTGCTTCAGCGCTTCGATCTCGTGTCCATGTTCTTCGGTCAGCTGAATCTGTTCCACATTCTTTTGCACAAGTATTTTCTTTTGCTGTTCCAGCTGCAGTTGTGTCTGTTTGAGCGCTTCAATTTCCTGATCACGCTCGGTTAGCTGTTTACTGCTTTCTTCCCGCTGTGCCCTGAGCGTTTGTTTTTCCTGCTCAAGCTGCGCCAGAGTTTGCTGCTGCTGTATTTGTATCTGCTTCAGGACTTCAATCTCGCGGCCACGTTCTTCGGCTCGTTGTATCTGCTCCGCATTCTGCTGCGCAAGTGCCGCCTTTTCCTGTTCCAACTGTATCTGTGCCTGCTTGAGCTTGCCAATTTCCTGATCGCGCTCTGTTACCTGGCTTTCAGCTTCTTCGCATCGCTTCATCTGGGCTGCTTTCTCTTGTTCTAATCGGCTGTGCTCCTGCTTCAGCGATTTGAGTTCCCGGTTACATTTTTCAATTTCATGACTACGTTCAGCCGTCAGCTTCGATTGCTCATCTCGCTCCTGCGCCAGGCTATTTAATTGCCTGTTGATTTCGGCGCGGCGCTCAAAGAACGCTGTTTGTTGCTTTGCTGCGCGCTGTCGAATATTTTTTGCTTCTGAACGCAGCTGGCTGGCCTGGCGGTCTTCGGAATCACTGAATGGGGTATCTGCCGGCAGAATAGCCAGCATGGCTTCGGCTTCTGCCACTTCCCCCGCTTCATGCAGACGGAAGGCAAGCCATTTCAGCCGGAACGGTTTGGGGTCAAGGGTATAAGCGCGGCGGGCAGCTTCTGCCGCCTGGGTGCGGTCATTGGCCATCAAATGCCGGGCCAGTGTTGTCAATGCGCTGGCCTGCATGGCGGGCGAGATTGAAACTGCGGCAATCAGTGCTTCCACTGCACCGAAACCACCCTCGCCATAGGCAGCAATTACTGTGCTGAAATTACTGCCGCCGAGTGATTCGGGCGGTGTCTGCCGGTTTTCTTCTTTCCAGATTTTTCTGAGCTTGCCCGGCACTGAAAGCAGGGATCCTGATGAATCCACACTTTCGATGAGAATATTTCCCAACCTGGCGTTGAGGGCATTGTGTGTTTCGAGCTGGTGAACTTTCTGCTGCACTTCGATTAAAGTTTGCAGACGGCTATTTTCAGCCAGTGCATCAGGCAGCTCATCATCCACCCAGCCTTTGGCTGATGGAGTTGTACCCTGCAACTTGCCAGTTTGTCTGCTTTCAAGCTCTTTGTTTCGCAGATAGTATTTTTCCAGCTCTTCCTGTACCAGATGAAGCTGCGAAAGCAGCAGTTCATTTTCTTCTTCCAGCTCTTTTATGTGCGGTGCCTCGATTACTTCAGCAGGGACTGTCATATCCATTCTTATAGGCTCACTGTTACATTGTTCGGCATTACTGAAAGCAGCTCACCAGCTTCAGGCTGGTCATCGGGAAGAAAGCTGTTCCAGTTGTTTTGAATATTCTTGATCAGCCCGGCATTAATCATTCCGGCGAGTTAAGGGGTTTTTTGGTGTCTTTCTTTTATGCAATGCAGATAAAACCTTCTACCGCACCCAAAATAAGAGGCAGGAATCTGGATGGACAAGTCAGCCTGCAGCCTCCTTGCAACAACAAAAACGCCGTCTTTGCGAACGCCAGCGGCGTGAAGCAATCCAGCAGCGATGGGTGACAACCGCAGTGATTCACCACCCCGTCCGCCTACGGCGTCCACCCCTCCGCCGGAGGGGAATTGGATGGCCACGGCCCGCAGGGCCTCGCCATGACGGGGTTGAGGCCAGTGATTCGGTTCGTGCCTCCCGCATCCTGCTGCACTATTATCTTATTGAGGAATTTATGTAGCAAAAATGCAGCAGGCAATCTATGTTCTGCATGCATTTCAAAAGAAAACGCAAAAAACCAGTCAGCACGATATAGAGTTGGCTGAACACCGTTATAGGCAAATCATAAAGGAGATAACCAATGGAAAAAATAACTGACTCCAGCGGAAATATATTTACTGACCTGGGATTCAACCCGGAGCAATCAGCTATCTATACCCTGCGAGCAGAATTGATGAGCAATTTGCGCAAAACAATCCGGGAACGTGAATGGACTCAGGAAGAAGCTGCCAAAGTGCTTAACATTGGACAATCCCGCGTATCCGATCTGATGCGTGGCAAATGGGAAAAATTCAGCCTGGATATGCTCATCACTCTGGCGATCCGGATCGGCAAACAGATTGGGATTACTGTTGTATAGGGAATTAGTACACCGGCTAAAAACAAAATATCAAGCAAAGGGATTTTGAATTAGAAGCCGATCATCAATTATTTGGCTGTTCTGCATATCTTCTGAATAAAGGATCGTGCAATCAGCCGATAATGCTGCGGCGATGATCAATGCATCATATATCGAAAATCCATAGTGTTCCGCTATCCGGAGCCCTTGATCATGTACTTCGACAGTAACCGGCACTACGGAACATATCATGCGTATGTGTGAAAGAAATTCCTGGATTTCAGCAAAGGACATGTTCAGTTTCCTCCGGGCCACACTTGCGAATTCATTGAGTACCTGAACACTGATAAAGCCGCCAGCTGCAATAGTGTTTTCCGCCCGAACAGATTTTGTTTCATCTTCGGATAAAAGATACAGCAGGATATTCGTATCCAGAAAAGCACTATGATCTTTCATGCGCTTCAAGGCGATCAAATTTGAAGTCTTTCGGTAATCGCCCACGGTATTTTCTCAGTCGTTCAAGGATTTCACGGGCTTCCGGTGTTTTCATGATTTCAATGTCACGGGCACCTGCCACGTGAATTTCAATAGAATCACCTTCCTTGAGATCAAGTATTTCAACAACTGATGCGGGTAATCTGACTGCCAGACTGTTGCCCCATTTTGAAACCTGCATTAAATAATCTCCCTTAAAAGATATACAATCTGTTAGTGTATATTTTTATATTATTATCCTCAAGCATCGCCGATGGGTTTGCAGAGCCGTAGAATCGTCAGGACACAGCGTTGCTTAAATGAGAGGCATTATTGGCCATCACCACTCAGCGTGCCGAATGACTGGTGCAACGATTCTCTGCACACACTGATCCTGAGCCGTTCACCGCCTCGTGGATCGGGTCAAACTACTGACGATGTTGCGTGACCGAATATCGCGGGAACTGGTCAGTATCGAAACTAAAAAGCAGGGATTCCTTACATTGATGAGGTGTTTTATATGCTTACAAAAATAACAGCAAAAAATCAGTTGACCCTGCCCAAGAGCGTAACAGCAGCTATTGGTGCACCAGGTGGCATTTCCACGCGGTGTGGGAACCTGTGTTGCTGCCGTTCCGGTGGCCAGTCGCATATGTTGGCGGTAAGCTTGCAAGCCTCAACACACTGCCGCAATATCCATCGTATACGTTTGGATTCATTGCATTCACCCCAACCTACCAGGCTGACCTGGGATTCAACCCGGAGCAATCAGCTATCTATACCCTGCGAGCAGAATTGATGAGCAATTTGCGCAAAACAATCCGGGAACGTAAATGGACTCAGGAAGAAGCTGCCAAAGTGCTTAACATTGGACAATCCCGCGTGTCCGATCTGATGCGTGGCAAGTGGGAAAAATTCAGCCTGGATATGCTCATCACTCTGGCGATCCGGGTCGGCAAACGGATTGGGATTACTGTTGTATAGGGAATTAGTACACAAGCTAAAAACAAAGTATAAAAAAATCGCCGGGAAAGGCGAAAACCAAAAAGATAAAACGCTGCCATGGCACCTGGAAACCGACCAGTTGACTAACCGGCATCCAAACCATAAAGTAAGGATTCCTTACATTGACGAGGTGTTCGATATGCTTGCAAAAATGACAGCAAAAAATCAGTTGACCCTGCCCAAGAGCGTAACAACAGCTGTTGGTGCCGGTGAGTATTTTGAAATAGAGGTACGTAACGGACAAATAGTACTGACGCCGGTACGCATTCAGCGAGCCGATGCAGTGCGCGCCAAGCTGGCAGAGTTGGATCTGGGTGAACGAGATATTATGGATGCTGTTACCTGGGCGCGCCAACCGGTAAAAGGATCGGCAACTGAATGAACCTAAAAACCGCAGTTGATCGCTGATCAGCCCCTGGAAACCCTGATGGGTAGTGAGCTTGCTGCTTTCACTCATGCCAACCCGACGGGTGAGGCCGCTACGTACCCGATTGCACGCCTGGCACGCTGTCTGGCTGCGTTGCTCCTCGTTGCAGGGAATAACCATGCGCCTCGTCGCGCCTTGCCAGGCAGTGCGCCAGACGCACACTCGGATACGTCCAACCGCGGTTTTTAGGATGAAAATGAGCAAAGCCGTCAGCCGGGTGGTATTGGATACAAATCTGGTGTTGTCGGCGCTGGTATTCCAGAGTAGCCGCCTCACACCCTTACGAAATTTATGGCAAACGGGACGAATCCATCCTTTGATCTCTCGGGAAACTGCTGCAGAGTTGATTCGTGCTCTGACTTACCCCAAGTTCAAGCTCACTGCGAGCGAACAGGAAGAATTACTGGCAGATTATCTGCCTTATTGTTTAACGGCTATCATTCCCAACCCTCCTCCCGTAACACCACCCTGCCGTGATCAGGCGGATATACCGTTTCTGCAATTGGCCTTGGCTGGCAAAGCAGATGTACTGGTCACTGGAGATAAGGATTTGCTGGTGCTGGCAGGAATGTTCGATTGCCGGATCCTGGCCGCTGACGTTTTTTTAACTGAGTTTGCAGGTTGTTGAAAATATACCCTCCCCTCTCACGCCAGTGGAAGAGGGAAGCAGAACAAAGCAGAAACAAGATTGAAATAACCTCCTTTCTTATTTTGACTCACAGGGGAATCCCCACGATTCCAACTAGAAGAAAAACGATCTAATGCATCTGGCTACTCTTCTGAGGGGGGTATAAAAATTATTGTTCAATATTCACTTGTAATTTCAGCTTGTAAATCCTGTTTACCTATGCAACGATTACTTACGATTACTTTTATTCAGGAATTAGAAATGGCAAGCGATACAGGGCGTATGAGTGTATCAGTGACACCAGAAAAACAACAAAAATTAGATGCTATTGCAAGCAGCCTGGATCGTTCCCGGAATTGGCTGGTTAACCAGGCTATCGATCATTATCTGGAAATTTACGATTGGCAAACAAAAAAAATTCAAGAACGTCTGGATATTGCTTCGGGAGAAAATGTACAGTTCCATTCGAGTGATGAGGCTGATGCCATCATCAATAAATTTAAAACATGAGGGCTGTTGTATGGCTTAACGAAGCGCTGGAAGATTTAAAATCAATTGGCGATTACATTGCACAAGAAAACGCCGATGCTGCTTATCACGTTTTAATCAGAATAAAAGCCGCTGCTGATAATTTATCGCATCATCCCGAAATTGGCCGGCTCGGTCGTGTTTCTGGTACGCGCGAGATAGTAATGAATGATCTTCCATACATTCTCGTCTATCAGGTAACCAGTAAGGATATTCGCATTCTGGCTGTCATGCATACAGCCAGAAAATGGCCCCAGAATTTTAAACATTCTCGCTAACAAGCCCCCTATTATTTGATAGCCAATGGAAAAATGACTGAATCCAATCGCAACTCCGATCTCTATCCCTTCTCCTGCTCGCCTAAAATACGTCTATTCCAGACGAGAGTGCAAGCATAGGAAGACGGTTAATGGTTTGGCTCGAATTGCTTCGACGGCTGCGCTGTCTTGCAAAGACAGCAGAAACCAGGCGATTCACTCCTGTTTCCAAGAAACAGCGGGCAGGCTACGGTTTTTTGATAGGCTTATTCTCCATCCTGACGAAAACAGTCACCCCCCACCCGCGTTGATTCCGCCGAATGTTCTACAAGAATCGTAGTCCATCCCCGTTTTCGCCATTTTCGCATCCAATACGTTAATGCTAATTAGGATTAGATAACAAAAGACTCGCAGGGGCGGGTTAGTATCTGAAGGTGGGAAAGGTTACAACCGCAGTCTATGGAAATTTATTATTCTTTTCCGCTTCTATACAATCTACTAAATCATCAGTGGCGGAATTGATGTTTCTGATCAAAATCTCAATAGAAATAGCCGGGTAAGGATTACCTTTCATGATGCGTTGAACCATGGAAGGGAAGTTCGACTTGTCAAAATGTTCGAGAGTAATCGTTTTCCTGAACTCAATCATTAATTGAGTCGGGATCTTAAGTTCATTGAATGTAGGGGGTGCCTGCAGTTTTCTGTTGAGCCTGTTTATCCTGAGAGTAAGACTACTGGCTGCTTTTTCATCGAAGATTTTCGAATTATGAAAATCAATTGCAATGTTTTCTATCGCTCTGATTTCTTGAATAGTATTGTTGATTTCTTCTCTTTTTTCCTTTCTTCTTTCCCTGCTGAGGGTGGCTCTGTGTACAAAGAGCCATCCGCCTATTATTAATAACCATGAGACTAGAAGTTGAGCCATAGCCAGCAATTCTGGTAACAAGACATTATTGTGCTACTGCAGGTGTAGCTTCTTCCATGTATCCGCGTATTTCTTCAATTAGGCTCTTGTCTGTAGAGACGAATTCGAATCTTTCTGATAAATCCCGGGTTGATGCAAACTTACCGGATCGCACCAGCCCACCAAACGCTTCTTCCAGAAATGAAGAGTTGTAGCCCCGCACTCCGTCGAGCTCTACCTTAACTTTTTCACCTTTGTCTATGGCTTCAGACAAAGCAGGAACAAGGAGTTCTTCTCTGAATTTTTCACCGTTATACGGGCCATCGGCACGATATCTTCCTGCAGGATATCTGGAAAAATTTTCCCTTATATTAATAATTTTCATAAACCCACCTTACTTAGCGTTACATTCCAGCAAATAATTGTTCCCAATATACTATTTTTTAGATCACGAGAGAAAGGCTCAGTTGCATCCGGACCGAGTCTATACATCCCTTTATTGCTGTAAATAATGACGCCACCTGCTTTGTTTTTGCTGGCAATTTCTATGATGTTCCCAAGGCCTTTCCCCCTGCCAGGCATCTTGGTGCTTGTAGCGTTTAGTTCAACAGATGAAGCAATGCATTGATGATCACTAATCTTGCCAAGTGAGAGCATCTTGTGAAAAATTGATGGATGTTTTTTTGGTAACGATCTTGGTATACCTATCCCTAAATCACAGAAAACAACGGTCAGTTCTCCATCTCTTGCTTGAGAAAACATCCACCAATTATTCTTGGAAGGTTTATGGTTTAGCCCATCTTCTCGGATCTCGGCGTAGGCGTGATGAACCGTATTAGTCATCGCTTCTGCAAGCCCTTTGAATATTCCATCAATTAGAGGCTCGGCTAACTGCCCTTCGTATGCCTCAATTGTGGGCGCACACTGTTCATTGTTTACCACGTTGCCATAAGCTACTTTCCAGTTCAACACATCATCGTACTTATTGGCGTTTTTTGACTTTGGCTTTCTTATTCCACAGAGTTTATAAAGTTCTATCTGGATAAGTACTTCAAATGCTTTAGGATTCTTTGGAGGTATATACCTGAGCCTTGTTTCGTTATTTATAAACTGCTTTAAATAAGCTAATTCTGAATAAAATAACAGAGTTCCCGCAGCAATAAATTTCTCTGTTTGTGTAAAATCGATAGTTATTTCATGTGATCCATTATGTGTGAAATATTTTCTCAGCTTCCCAAGAAATATTGTTAAATTTCCACGGTTTTCATTTTTGTTTATATCAAAAATTTTTGGAGCAACAATGACTTTGGAAGTGCCTTTGTTGCTATCCAACATAGAAGAAGGTTTTCTTCTTGTTCTAAGCAGGACTCTATAATTTCTTCTCTGGATCGCTCTAAATCTGCGTAGTAATTTTATCCTGCTGTACTTCGATAATTTCTTCCCGTTATTTCTGGTAAATAGTAAATGGAGGGCAGACCACAGTCTTCTGATAGGCTTGCAACTTTATTCTGACGAGAGCAGTTGTGCCGCGCCGCCCGCGTTTGATCCTGCCAGAGCGTAATAGCAGCTGTTGGTGTCGATGAGTATTCCAGAATTAATTCAAGTGGTTGATTCTGATTTCTTTCCGGGGAGCGCCTACGCCTATGGCAACCTGTCGCGATGCATCATTAATGATATTTATTGATTTAATCAACGTTTTTCTAAAGACCGGCTCATGCAAGACAAGCCATGCTAATAACGTCTTTTCCCTATGGCCTGTAATTTCTTTAGCGTGCTCACCCAGATACTGTAGTAAAAAATGAGGGAAAAGATGAGATATAACTTTTTTCTCCACGTCGCAGCCGATCCAGGCACTACTTCATCAACGACGGTTGAAGTTACCAGATAAAGAAGTAAAACATTGCTGATACGTTCAATGATCTCGTTAGTGAACAGCAAAAACATCATTCATCCTTTAACGATTTTGTACAAACGGGTAATTTCGCATAACTTCTCATATCAGTTATTGTTGAAATAGCAATATATTCTCCCGCTATTTACAGCTTTCATTTTTTATCAGGCCACTCTGTGAGATCCCGTCGGACAAAAAAATCGCTGGGAAAGGCGAAAACCAAAAGGATAAAACGCTGCCATGGCACCTGAAAAACCATCTGTATTGCTATTTCTGCGCTGGAAGTTACGCTCAAAATGCTCATTTATCACGTCGTATAAACTCCACTTTCTCGCAGACTTTTGCTTTGAGCTGATTACTTCACTGACGTTCTTCAGAGTTTCCCTGGTGCTGAAACGACTGTAACAGCTGTTCAAACTGCGCCCCCACTTCAGGGTGCTTACGCGCCATAGCCAAGGTGGCTTCCAAATAGCCTATCTTGCTGCCACAGTCGTAACGCTGGCCTTTGTAACGATAGGCCAGCACCTGCTCTTCCTGCATCAACGCAGCAATACCGTCGGTCAACTGTATCTCGCTCCCGGTGCCTTTGCCCAACCGTATCAGGTGATGGAAAATGCGCGGGGTGAGTACATAACGTCCAACCACTGCCATGGTGGAAGGAGCCTCTTCCGGATCAGGTTTTTCCACAATGAACTGTACTGCTTCCAGATCATCACGAATCGGCTGGCTGGCCACTATGCCATAGCTGCGCGTATCTTCACGCGGCACCTGCTGCACACCCAGCACCGAGCACTTGTAGTACTCGTACACATCCACCATCTGGCGTATCACGACAGGGTCACCTTCAAGTAAATCGTCAGCCAGTAACACAGCAAAAGGTTCATCACCCACCGCCGGCTGGGCGCATAGCACCGCGTGGCCCAGACCCAGTGCTTCAGACTGGCGGATATACACACACTTCATATCGTCGGGCAACAGATTGCGCACGTACTGCAGCATCTCGGTTTTTCCCCGGCGCTCCAGCTCGGATTCCAGCTCATACGCTTTATCAAAATGATCTTCAATGCTGCGCTTGCTGCGACCCGTGACGAATATCATTTCGGTAATACCAGCAGCCCAGGCTTCTTCCACAGCATATTGTATGAGTGGCTTATCCACCACCGGCAGCATCTCCTTGGGGCTGGCCTTCGTGGCTGGTAAAAAACGAGTACCCAGCCCCGCCACCGGAAAAACCGCTTTACGAATTTTCATGCATCCCCCTTTTCCAGAAAACCAGTTGTAAAAACAACTTACATATCCTCCAAACAAATCTCACATATAAACCTGTCTACTATATCGCGTCTCGCGGAGGGGCTGATCAGAGATTCCCTGAGGAATCTCTGAAAAACTACCTGTGTTGCCATTTCTGCGTTAAAAATCAGCTCAAAATGCTCATTTATTACATATAAACTCCGCTTTTTACTCGGCGCCAGCGCCTCGCCCTACGGGCCAGCCTTACGGCTGTTCGCTACGCTTTGCTTGCATCACCGATTTTTGCCTTGAACTGACTGCCTCGCCGACGTTTTTCAGATGCTCCCTGATTGAGCTTGTCACGCAACCCGTCAATCTACATGGTCGAGTATGATGCCTTCCAGCAGCTTCAGGATTCCAGCCAGCATCAGTGCAAACAGCAGTGTAACCAGGGTGTTATAGATACGCCGGGGCTCCATCGGATATTCAGGAAGGGTGGGTGCCTGCAGTACGGAAACTTTATCCAGCATGCGTGTGGCATCGATCCTGCCTTTTTCCAGTGCAGTGAGCGCCGCTTTATAAAGTTCTTGCGCAAAGGTAACTTCCATTTCCAGCCGCTGGAATTCTTCCATCGTGATATTCAGGGTTTTTCCTGTGGGATTGGCAAGTTTTGCTTTTTCATCGGTAATCTGCCGATCGATGGCCGCCAGGGATTGCCTGAGCATTACCAAATTGGGGTGGTTACGATCCAGCGTCCTGGGTAAAGATGCCAGCTGCGTTTTGAGCTGAGCACGCTGCTCCTCCAGTTTGGCAATGAGGGTATTGAGGCTCTCCGCGGTTGCCTGGGGTGAAAGCAGCCCTTTCTTGTTCTGATAGGCCAGTAATTTCTGTCTGACCTGCTGGAAGCGCAGTTGAGCCAGATTCACCTGGGTAGTCAGGAAGCTGACCTGTGTTTCTGCCAGTTCATGGCTGATCTGGTTCATGTAACGCTCACCCTCGCGTACCAGCAGGTTTGAAATAGCACGTGCTATTTCAGGATCATAAGCCTGGGCGTTGATCCGGAGCACGCCGGCATAATCATCGTATTCGATTGAAACCCGTGAAAGATAATGGCGATGAAACCATTCCATATCCTTCAGCCACATGCGTGAAAGAAGATCATAGTGCTCATCACTGTAGTGCGCATGTAAATCGAGCTCTGTATCGAGTTTTTTGAGCATATCCACTGAAAGCAGATATTCCCGCAATAATAACTGATCCGCACGGTTCACTCCGGCCACACCGGCAATCAGCATGGACAGATCAAAGCTGGGGGCAGTCACTGAGTCCGTTTTACGAATGATCACGCTTGCTTCCGAAACATAGCGATCGGAGGCAAAAACCAGCCAGTAACCGGTGGCCATGACAGCCAATACCAGAATGAACCCTATCAGGCCCGAAAACAGCCGTATGGAAAACCGATTTCTCCTGGTATGTCCGAGATAATCACTTAGTTTGCCTGGCTGAGATTCAATTACACTTTGCTGGAGTTGCGTCATTTTTGTACGGTGTCCTTATACGCTTTGAAGGCTTCCTCGATTTTGTCGAACCACTGCGCTTTACCCTGATAAAGCAAAATACCGGCCTCACAAAATTGCCTGAGTGTGCTTTCGCTGTGAGCGACCATGATCAGTCCGGCGCGATTGGTCATCCCTTTGAAAGCGGCGGCTGCCTTGTCACGAAAAGCGGCATCCCCTGCAGCAGTCACTTCATCAGAAATATAAATATCGAAATCGAACGCAAGTGACATTGCAAACTGCAGGCGCGAGCGCATCCCGGATGAGTAGGTGTTCACCGGCTCATCGAAAGCATCTTTCAGTCCGGAAAAATCCTGTATGAATATCAGCCGTTCAGGAAGATCATCCTGGTGGCCATGCAACCGGCAAACGAATTTGGCATTCTGCCGTCCGGTCAGCGTCGGTTCCAGTCCACCCTGCCCCATTGGCCAGGAAAGCCGGCAGCGACGTTCCACTTTTCCTTTATTAGGGTGATCGATACCGCCGATGATACGCAGCAAGGTAGATTTGCCCGCGCCATTTGAACCGATCAGACCGACATTGACATTACGCGGAATCGTCAGATTGACGCCTTGTAATATCCATTTACCAGGGCCATGGTCTGTTTTATAGCGCTTATATACATCTTCGATAACAATCATCCTGAAAACCCCAGTTGACCGCTTGTTTGTTGCCTTAACATCATGACAATTTTCAACTTTATTTCCATTTTCGTATTCACCTCATCACCAGCTGTAAAGCAAAGCGGCGGTACAGTATCAAACCGAGAAATATGCCGGAGATACCCCATGCATAAAGATATTCCATGCTGAGGCCCGGCACGGTGTGGTAGTAGGGAAAAAAGCCTGCACGCGCCAGTTCAAGCCCATGTGCAATCGGATTCAGCAGCAACAGATCGAGATAAGGCTGGGGTATGGCAGCCAAAGGCAAGATGACGCCGGAAATCAGGTACAGCGGCAGCATCAGAATCTTGAGGACATGTTCCATTTCCGGGACAAGCTCCATCAATACCGATGCAACCAGACCATAGCCAATACCAAACAGCCACAGCCCGAAGTTGGCCTGCAAAACCAGTAAAGCATCGTATGGCCATGCTTCGTGACCCAGCAGGATCGCGGTACCTATTATGATGATCGAAATAATCGACATCAGAAAAGCTTCCAGCACCGCACGCGCAAGGACCGGATCAAACGGTTTGACCTGGCGATAAGTGAACAAGGGCCGGTTGGAATCGACCGCATAGGTCACCTGGACTGCTGTCCGCCGGAACAGAAAGAACGCCAGCATACCGACGATGATCCATACCGCGACATCGGCATTGCCAACCGTACGCATACGAATGACGGTAAAGATGAAAACCAGGAAGCCGATGTGCAGAACGGGTTCGACCAGCAGCCAGAACCATGCAGCTCGCATATCGAACAGCCGGTCGAGTGCTTCACGCAGAAAAATCGCCTTCCAGACAGCAAAGGAAACAAGCAGCGGATTTCGAGCTTCAGCCATAGCCATACCTGAAAGAAAACAGCAGTGGATTGGGTCGAGTCATCAATTCAGCAGGAACATTCGGTTGATCGTCAGGCCGGGCATCGCAACGGATATCAGCAGCTTCATGAATTTGTTGAATTCAGCTTCCGGAGAATTGGCGACATAAATCACATCGCGATTCTGGACCGGAAAATTCTGGGTGACGAAGAATGATGCGGGATCACGCAAATCGACCTGATACACCACTGGCACAGTCCCATCGGCTCCGGCAGTCAACGAATGACCGGCATCGACCAGTTTTGCATCTTCAAACCGGAATATGAATACACCGCGTGCATCGGCACGGTTATCCGCCAGGCCGCCCGAACGCGCCAGTGCCTGTGCCAGAGAAATACCCTGAGCTTCGAAGAGCACTTCTTCATTCTTACCGGTTGCCCCCAATACCGAAAAACTCTGCGGCTGATACAAGGCAGTAATCACATCGCCGGGTTTGAGCAGGATATTCTGCTTCGGATCCCGAATGACCGAGTCAAGCGCCATGGTTGCTGTCACATTGGCGCGTGATAGCTGAACTGCCATACGATTGATGGATTGTTTGACTCCACCGCTTATGGCCAGCGCATCGAGCAGTCTTTCGCCTTTGGGTGTCAGTGCCATCAGTGTGCTGTTATTGACTTCGCCCACGATCGTGACGTTGGATGTATTGTTTTTGATGACCCGCACCAGTACCTGGGGCTGGTTGGCTTTACCGTACAGCCGTACGATGATTTCTCTTTCAATCTCCTGGGCAGTACGCTCCCTGACGGAAACCCGGCCGGCAAACGGTATGGCAATTGTGCTGTCCGACGTCACCATTTGTTCCGGAAAGGTAACCCCTCGCGTGGTCGTCGGGCCGGCTGAAGGGTCGAGAACGATTGCGCCAAACAGCATGGCGGGGGGAGCTTCCCAGATGGTGACATCGATCACGTCACCCGGGCCGATGATGTAGTTATTGGTGGATGAACTCGGGAAAATATCGGCAAACTGGCCCAGTTTTTTCGCTTCAAAAAGTTTTCTGGCAAGCGTGTCGTCGACACCGACCAACCCGATCCCTCCAATCTGGCCGGGTTCGCTCTTTTTCAGGATTTGCTCCCGGCTTGCCCCGCTGGAAGAAACCCAGTCAGGCTGAGTTGCGCAACCAGACAGCGCACTTATCAGCATGATTCCTGCCAGCAATAATCCGATACGAATAAAGTGATTCTCCGTGTTCATATTTTTCTTGTTAACAGGCAAAAGGATTAGTGGAGACCCGTCAGTTTCTTCATGACTTCACAGGTATACCGTACGTGCTGATCGGTATGCATGGCTGACAGGAAAAATCTGAGTCTTGCGGCTTTCTCTTCAACCGCGGGATGGATGATCGGCTGGACATTGATACCGGCATCGAAAAACTGGTTTGACAGCCGGGCCGCTTTGAGCGAGCTGCCAATGATGGCGGGAATGACGGCATAGCCCTGAGCAAGGCCGGTATTGACGCCCAGAGATTGCATCAGCTCCAGAAATTGCTGCCCCCGTTCACGTAACCGTGCTACCCGCTCCGGTTCTCGCTGCATGATACGCAACGCTTCCAGAGAAGCAGCCGCCAGGGAGGGCGCCATACCGACACTGTAGACAAAACCTGGTGCTGCATATTTCAGGTGCTCGACAAGCGCCCGTTCTCCGGCAATGTAACCGCCACATCCAGCCAATGTCTTGCTGAGCGTGCCCATCCAGATATCCACTGCTTTGCCTTGGATACCGAAGTGTTCCCGTACTCCTTTTCCTGTCTCTCCCAGTACTCCCAGGGAATGCGCTTCATCCACCATCAGAAAGGCTTTATGGTGCTGTTTGATGCGGATGAGTTCCGGCAGATCCGGAATATCACCATCCATGCTGTAAAGCCCTTCGGTAACGATCAGCACACGTTCGAACTGCGCGCGGATCTCAGCCAGGATTTGTTCAAGTGCCGCCATGTCATTATGTGGAAATGAACGACGGGCTGCGCCTGAAAGCTGAATCCCCTGCAATACACTGTTATGGATGAGACTGTCGTGAATCACCAGATCTTTCGGGCCGAAGAGACAGCCGATCGTGCTGACGTTGGTCGCATATCCGCTGACAAATACGATGCAGTCATCCACCTCATATAAATTAGCCAGCGCTTCTTCCAGTTTGCGCTGAGCCGGTCGCTCGCCTGCCACGAGTCTGCTTGCAGATGCCGATGTACCATAGCGATCGATAGCTTCTTTTGCCGCTCGGCTCACGGCAGGGTGGCCGGCCAGTCCAAGGTAGCTGTAATTGGAAAAATTGATGAATTCACGTCCACCGATGAGCGTAGTTGCTCCCGCCACGCCATCGTGTGACCGGAAAAACGGATTTGCCAGACCCAATCGCTCGGATGCTGCCTTGGGAACCAGCATTTTTTCATAACCGGGGAAACGGTCAAAACGGGTAAAGGCATCAGGAATCGATGAGTAACGGATTGGACACTCCGCCGACGCAGGAGCAGCAGCACCACCCGCTACTTCCATTTTTCTGCCAAGAATATGATCTATGAGATGTGTTCTGGCTTTCCGGGTAAGACTGAGTTTGTTCATGCGATTAGACTTGTTCCTTGTTGAGCAAAATGGCGTACATCCTCACTCAGGATGTCGATTTCTTCCGGCATCAATTCCTCTCCGTGCTGACGGATAAACTCGGTGACCTGGCTGACTGATTGTTCTCCCTCCGGCATATCCCCTTTATTTGTCAGTTTCTCGACGATACGTGCCGTGACTGTATGAATCGTGGGCGCATCGTTGAGCATCATGACCGGTAACTGGATACCAAAGCGCCGCTCCAGCCCCAGAGCAAGCTCGACCGCCATCAGCGAATCCATACCATGATCATGCAGGGAGCGCCCTGACTCGATACGATCCGGGCTGATACTCAGGATCTGCGCAACCTCCTGCAATACCAGACCACGCACGATTTCTGTCATCTCAGTCCGGGTCTTTCCAACAATGAGCGTCCGAATATCGATCGATTCAGCGGTTTGGGATGAGCTCCGCCTGTTCCGGTTGAGGGCAGCGAAACGGTTACCGGTAGATGAAGGCAGCAAATGACTCAACGTATTCCAGTCGAAGTCAGCAGGAATAACAAATCCGGTTTCGTCATTGAGTGCAACATCCAGTTGAGTGAGCGCTTCTGCAGCCGGAAGAGGCGGTTTACCGAGGCGCTGTTCGAGGCTGTCTCTGACGGCTTGATTACGCGCCAGGTATCCCGTGTCGCTGACAGGTCCCCAGGCAATGCAGGTGGCTGGCAAACCCATGTGCCGACGCATAGCCGCCAGCCCCTCGAGCCCTGCATTGGCAGCCACATAATTGGCCTGCCCCGGATTTCCAATGGCGGTGGTAACCGAGGAATACAGAATGAAATAATCCAGCGGTGTATTGAGTGTAGCCTGGTGCAAATGCCAGGCGCCCAGCAGTTTGGCATCCATGACATTTCTGATGCTGCTCTGATCCAGGCTGGAAATCAGTTGATCTTCGAAAACCGCTGCTGCATGCAGCACACCTTTGAGTGGGGGCAATATTTTTCCGATACGCTCGATGAGCGTGTCAACCGCTGCGGCATGCGTAATATCACAAGCCTGTACGATCACTTTCACCCCCTGAGCGGCAAAGGTTTCGATGATTGCCTTCGCTCCCGGCGTATCCATACCACGACGCCCTGCCAGTACCAGATGGTCGACACCCCGTTCTGCCAGCCAGCGAGCGGATTCCAGGCCAAAACCGGAAAGCCCGCCGGTGACCAGCCATGTACTGTTTCTTTCAAATCGTATTGCCGGAACAGGTTGTAAAGGCTGTTCGATATCTGGCCGTGCATCTGCCAGAGACACGACAATTTTGCCGATATGGCGTGCTTGCTGCATCACACGGAAAGCATCCGTAATGCGATTGGCTGAAAATACCCGATAAGGCAGTGGTGCCAGTGCCTGTTCACGAAACAGTGCCATGACCTCACGAAAGAGCTGTACGGCAAGTTTGGGACGCGCAGTCAGTAACTGATCCGCATCGATGCCGAAATAGCTGATATTGTTCTTGAAGGGACGCAAGCCAACCGGGGTATTCTCAAAAAAATCGCGTTTGCCCAGTTCAAGAAAACGGCCAAAGGGTTTCAACACATCGATACTGCGACGCATGGCTTCACCCGCAAGTGAATTGAGAACCACATCCACTCCTTCACCTGCAGTGGCGTCAAGAATATCGTCAGCAAATGCCAGGCTGCGTGAATCGAACACATGATCCGCTCCCAGCAATTTGACGAAATCCCGTTTCTCATCACTGCCTGCCGTGGCATAAATTTCTGCACCGAGATAACGTGCAAGCTGGATGGCAGCGATACCGACTCCCCCTGCTGCACCGTGAATCAGTACCCTCTCTCCCGGTTGCAGAACTGCCAGCTGCTTGAGTGCGTAATAGACGGTCAGAAAAACGGTGGGCACGGTTGCTGCGGCCTCGAACGACCAGTTCTCGGGCATAGGTGCTACGGCATCTGCTCGCGTGACGACATGGCTGCCAAAGCAGGAAGAACCGAATCCCATGACCGCATCACCGGGTAACAGGCCTTTTACACGCGCCCCAACCCGGCTGATGATCCCTGAAAATTCCAGCCCGAGGCTGGCGCCTGCAAAACCATTTTCGACGGCCTCATCCGGCAGCAGACCCATGAGGTACATGACGTCACGGAAATTGAGGCCGGTGGCCCGGGTACATACTTCAACCTCATCATCACGCAACTGACGCTTCGCATCAGGCAGCCAGATGAGGTTACGCAATTGTCCGGGGACGTGAAAATCAAGATGAAATCGCTCATCCTTTTTCTCTGACTGCTCTGTCGTCCTGATCTGCTGGTTCGTTGCTTCCTGCATGACCAGGCAGTAGCGCGCTGCTGCAGAAAGCACAATTTCATTGCTGCCATCCGGATAAAGCAGTTCATTCGCCAGCCGGTCTGCCAAATTGATGGCTGCCGGGTTACAAACCAGATCGATGAGTGTGCAGGCGAGCTGAGGATATTCGTTCATGACGACACGGCCGAATCCCCAGAGCGCAGACTGTGCCGGACTGGATTCCGACTCGGCCGGGCATCCGCTAATGAGCGTACCGCCACGGGTCACGAGCCAGAATTGAGGTGTTTTCCCGATCCGGGCAGCCAGCAGCTTCACATCCTCCATCAACCGGGTTACCGTATCCGCAGCCTGGTCAGGAGTATCGTTCCAGCCCGGCAGATGAACGATGTGGTCAGTATTCTGCAAAAGATCATCATCTATCCGGCTGGTGATGGTTACCTGCTGTCCCGATGATTGCAGCCGGTTACTCAGGTGCCTGGCCAGGGTTGCGGAAGATTCGTCTGCTACCAGTAACCACGAGGCAGTGACGGGCTCGGGAATAATGGCACTATCTCGTGCGGGGCATCTGGCAAGCAACAGATAAGCTCCCTCGGCCAGACCTTCTGCAGCGGGCTCAAAGAATGTTTCTGTATCCGTAAATCCCGCATCCTTCAGCAATTGTTGCCACGTTGCGGGCGATAACAATGGAGATACTGGTAGATCTGGCGTTTTGTTGCGCTGACGCCACCAGCCGGGATCGATCCCTTCCAGAAAATTGGTACTCCAGTCTGAATGCTGTTCAGCCAGCAGAAAAATGCCTCCCGCAGTCAGCAGGTGCCGGGTTTGAGCCAGCGCCGTGTGCAGGTTGTTCGTACGGTGTAATGCATGATGCAAAACAATGACATCGAATGTATCAGGTAGCTGACGGTCTGCAGTCAGCCTCAATGTGGCAGGCTCATACCGTGCCACGACAATGTTGGTATCCTCCTGATATTCAATCTGCTGGCGTGCCTGCATGGCTTCATCCGGCAAGGCGAGAACGTAGTCGAAACGATCTTCGGGTAATGAACCCGTCAGTATTTTCGGCAGTTCACTGGAACCAGCGGTGATTTCCAGAATTCGCAGCCGGCGTGATGCCGGCCAGCCAGCCGCCAGATTCCTGAATATCTCCTCAAGAGCGAGCCGCATTCCCAGATAAATCGGATCATCGTGGTAGCGTACTTCAGCTACCGGCGAATGTTTCAGCTCATCCAGCAACTTCAGTGCATCAGCTTCTCCACACAACAGTGCCGGCAGTTGCTGACCGACTCTCCCCATCAGCGTCAGCTGCGGCAGGTACGCAGGAAAATCATTCAACAACGTTTGCCAGAGTGTTTCCGGTGAAGGCAGATCGGCATCAACAATGACAGACCACTGGCCGGCATCATCTTTACTCAGCAATCCTTCATTGATCAGCAAATTTGCCAGCCAGCGAGCATGAGCAGTTGCATGAGGCCCATCAAAAATAGGTTGCCAATCCAGCGGATGATGCTGTTGAACCTGCCGTACAGCCTGCCAGGCAAACGATAATGTCAACGCTTCGGTAAGCGGAAGTATTTCCTTGAATAAGGTACGACGATCATGTTTAACACGATCGAATTGTGCTCGTACTTGTTCGATGAGGCCTGCTACAGGCGGCATGGCCGTGGTCATACCATCGAGCGGATGGGGCTTAAGCGAAGGAACAATACGCCAGTTCGATATGTTCTGCTGAACGTGACGCTTGAGGTGGGCAGCACGGAACCGGCAGGCCGAAGCACTGGCGATCAGATTATTCTGATTGTCCAGCAGTTCGAAATCCGCCAGTGCGGAACGGGTACCATGACGACACAATCTGGCACGCAAGAATGCCACTTTTCCGTTGCCGCAAAAATTCAGCTTACCCATTTTGACGGGAAGCAAGGCGATCCCCCGCCCGGCATCGATTGCTTCACCAAAGAAATCGATCAGTGACTGAAAGCAAAAATCCAGTATTGCCGGGTGCAGCAGATAATCATCGAAATGCTGTAATTCGGGGCAGGACAGAGTGGCCTCAAGTTTGTCTGCTGCGATATTTATGCCGCTCAAGCCCTGAAAAGTCGGGCCATAATCAAGGCCAAGCTTTAATGCACGCTGATAATGAACTTCATGCCCGACGTGTTCAGCAGATACTGCGAGCGCATCGATACGCGCCACAGGAATTCTGTTGACTGCTTCCAGAATGCGTCCTGAAGCGTGCAGCGTCCATTCGTCATCGCTGAGCCGCTGGCGACTTTTGATCTGGAATCCACCATCACGTGGATTGAGAATCAGATGGGTGGTACGTGCATGTTCACCATCAAAAACCATCGGGGAGATGATATCGAGTTGCTCTACTGTGAAATGCTTTCCTCCCAGCCATTCACGCGCAGCAGCCAGTGACATTTCGGCATACGCAGCACCGGGATAGACGATAGCACCGCCTACCTTGTGATCTGCCAGCCATGGCAAGGTGACCGGATCGAGTGTATTCTCCCAGAGGGTATCGACACCCGGAATACGCCAGCCCAGCAGTGGATGTACCCGGCGACGATCCAGCGAATGTAATCCCTCATTCGTCCACGGTATCCAGTGCCGTTCCCGTTGCCACGGATAGTTGGGCAGACGAACCCGCCGGCCCGGAACAGAGAAATAAGTTTGTAGCGATGGCCGCTCAGCGAGAAGCTGTGTACGCAGCACGGTTTCGGTAATTCTCTGCAAACCGTTGTCATCACGGCGCAATGTCGGGATCACACGCCCCTGAACTTCAGCTGCAGCCAGACATTCACCCATATACCGCTGCAAAATCGCATGCGGCCCGATTTCAATCAATATTCTGCAACCCAGCCCGGCAATTCTATTGATCGCAGCAGCAAACTGAACCGGTTGACGCACGTTACGCCACCAGTAACCCGCATCGAGCAAACGGCCGTCAATCTCATTGCCGGTAACGGTTGAAACAAACGTGGCTCTTTCCGTGTAAGCAGGAGCAAGTTCACCCAGCTGACGAATCAATGGTTCTTCAATGGCATCCATCTGGCGACTATGGAAAGCATAATCGAGATCGAGCAGCCGGAAGAAAATGCCCCGGGATTCAGCCACGCTCTGTATTTGCTGCAAATCTTCGAGAGGGCCGGAGAGCGTAACATTGCCGGGACTGTTGATTCCGGCTATTTCCACTTCAGCATCGACACCCAATGTGGTGATAATTTCCTGTATCGCTTCGACAGACAGACCTACCGCTGCCATCCGGCCTTTTCCACGAGTCAGCCCCTGTGCCTGGCTGCGAACACAAATGACATGAATGGCCTGTTGCAGATCCAGCGCGCCCGATGCCCATGCAGCCGCAATTTCACCTACGCTGTGCCCTGTAACGGCTGAAGGCTCAATACCCTGCTCTCTAAGCAATGTGGTAACACCCACCTGGATGGCAAAAAGCAGCGGTTGTGCAACACGCGTATCATCCAGTCTGGAATTTGTGTCCTCTGCTTCCAGCTCGGTAATCAGTGAAAAGCCTGCCTGTGGCAGCATGATTTCATCAATTTCACTGAGAATTTCTTTGAACCGGGGAGATTCAACAAGCAATACACGCCCCATCCCCGCCCATTGGGTACCATTTCCCGAGTAGACAAAAGCCACTCCCCCGCTCTGCGGCAACTCATCCTCGACAAAAACCCGGGAAACCATGTCACCTTTGGCATAACGATCGAGCAGATCGACTGTTGAATCCACCTTGCCGGTATGCAGTGCCAGTCTTTTTTCCATTTGCTCTCGCCGATAAGCCGCTGCATGGGCAACGTCATAAAACTCCTGCGGAGATTTGCCTTTCAGCAGTTCGACGTAACGCTCCGCCGTAGCGCGTAAAGCGGCCTCAGTACGGGCAGACAGGAAGAGCGGCGGCAATGATTCCATGGTCGATGACGTATCAGCCTTGCTATCTTGAGGAACAAACTCCTTTAACAACACGTGGGCATTGGCACCCCCAAATCCGAAAGAATTGACGCCGGCAACAAGTGGTTTCTTCCGTTTGCGACTGAATGGCTTATATTTCCTGATCAGCTCCAGGTTCAACGCCTGGAAATCGATATGCGGGTTAGGCGTGTGCAAATGGATCGCGGGTGGCAGCGCCCGGTGTTTGAGCGCCAGTATTGTTTTGATCAGGCCGGCCATGCCCGAAGCCGGTTCAAGATGACCGAGATTGGCCTTGACCGATCCAATGGGTAACGGTCTGGTACGTTCCTGACCATAAACCATACCGATCGCCCTGGTTTCAACCGGATCACCTACTACTGTCCCGGTTCCATGCGCTTCGATGAAATCAACTTCTTTTGATGAAAGCCCACTGCGAGACAGTACCGCACGCATCAATTCAGCCTGGCCATCGCTACTGGGAATGGTAATACCGGTTTTCCGGGCACCATCGGCATTGACTCCACTGGAGAGAATGACTGCATGAACATCATCGCCATCGGCCAGCGCCTTTTCCAAAGGCTTGAGCAACAGAACGGCAGCACCTTCTGAACGCACATAACCGTCCCCTGAAGCATCGAAAGGTTTGCATCGACCCTTGGCAGAAAGCATGGATGCTTTGGTGAATCCGACAAACGGATAGGGATGAAGCAATAAATTGACTCCGCCAACCAGAGCGGTAGAGGATTCCCCGTTACGCAGGCAATTACAGGCGTGATGCAGCGCCACCAGCGATGAAGAACAGGCTGTGTCCACGGCCAGTGAAGGGCCGTGCAAATCAAAAGCATAGGAAATACGGTTGGCGGCAATACTGAGTGTATTGCCCGTCATCGAGTGCGAGGTGATGACAGCAAGATCATCCACTTCGCACATACCATAATCAAACCCGGAAATCCCCACATAGACCGCGCAATCCGAACCTGCCATGGAGGAAGGGGGAATTCCGGCGTTTTCCATGGTTTCCCAGGTCAGCTCCAGTAAAAGACGCTGCTGAGGATCGAGTACCGCTGCTTCCCGTGGTGAAATTCCGAAGAAGCTCGCATCGAATTCTTCTATATGTGATAAAACACCTGCCGAGAACGTAATACTGCGGCCATGCTCCGAACGTTTATCATGCTGTAATTCATCGACAGCCCAGCGATCTGCCGGAATCTGGGTTACGAGATCACGTTTTTGTTTCAGTGCGTTCCAGAAATCGGTTTCATCGCTTACATCTCCCGGAAAACGAAAAGCAAAGCCAACGATAGCGACAGGAGATGAAGATGATTTGTCAGTACCACTTTCTTGTGTGCCAGTATTCAGTGATTCGCTTCTGCTATCATCCGTAGCATGCTTATTAATGGATCGACCCATTTTTTATCCTTCTAAAACGACACCGTGTCATTCCCGGTAACTTTGAATGCAGCTTTTACTTAGGAAACCTCTGATCAAGTCCCACATGGCCGCACACTGTATTTCGCAGATGGGATACAAGGCGAGTGAGGCAGTGAATGGCTGGCTCCTTCACAATGAGCTCAACGCTGCAGTCCGTCTGCAAAACTTTCCGCCGGGCCTGCCGATCTCGTCTTTATGCCATAAACATATATATATGATTCCTGGAAAGGATAAGTCTTTACATGCTGAAGTAAACTTTTGAAGTAACCGGTTACAACCCTTCATTTCCCGAGATAAGGATCAGTTACAACAGATTCCGGGCTCCCTTACCGAATTTTGATCATTCCATGAAAATTCTTCACACCTCTGACTGGCATATCGGCAAGACCTTATACGGCCGCAAACGGTATGATGAATTTGAAGCCTTTTTCAGCTGGCTGGTGGAAACGATCGAGCAGGAGCAAGTCGATGTATTGCTGATTGCGGGTGATATTTTTGATACCAGTACCCCGGGCAACCGGTCACAGCAGCTTTATTACCGTTTTCTGCACCGCGTTGCCGCCTCCACCTGCCGGCATGTCGTCATCATCGCGGGGAATCATGATTCTCCTTCCTTCCTCAGCGCTCCCCGGGAATTACTCAGGGCACTGGATGTGCACGTCACAGGCAGTCTGTCCGGCAACCCGGCAGATGAAATACTGGTTCTCCATGATCCGGAGGGTGATGCGGAACTGATCGTCTGCGCCGTTCCACATTTGCGGGATCGGGATATCCGCACGGCAGAGGCGGGAGAAAGTATGGAAGACAAATCACGCAAACTGGTCGAGGGAATACGTGACCATTATGCCGAGGTGATCAACCTGGCCAGGCTGCAGCGCACTGCACTTTCATCGTCCATCCCGATTATCGCGATGGGGCATTTGTTCGTTGCCGGCGGACAGACTGTTGAAGGCGATGGCGTACGGGAATTGTATGTCGGATCACTGGCGCATGTTCCGGCCGGAATTTTTCCACCTGATATCGATTATCTGGCGCTTGGCCACCTGCATGTTCCACAACGTGTCAATGGCTCCTCCGTCATGCGCTACAGCGGCTCTCCTCTGCCGATAGGCTTCGGTGAGGCCGATCAGGAAAAGAGCGTTTGCCTGATTGAATTCAACCGGCAGATTTCTGCAACCGGCCCTGCTGTCAGCCTGATCAATATCCCGGTTTTCCAACCGCTTGAACGTATCAGAGGAAACTGGCAGATAATCTCAGACAGGATCTCCATGCTTTCTGCAGCGAACTCCTGCGCCTGGCTGGAAATCAATTATGAAGGCGACGAAATGATCACCGATCTGCAGGAACGTCTGCAATCAGCCATCGAGGGGTCACAACTGGAAATTTTGCGCATCAGAAATAACCGGATCATGAACCAGATACTCGATCAGATCGATGATGGCGGAACACTGGAAGAGCTCAGTGTCAACGAGGTATTCGAGCATTGTCTGTCAGCCGCGGCCATCCCGGTAGAACAGCGAACAGAACTGTGGCGCACCTATCAGGAAACCCTCGTTTCTCTCGATGAAGAGGATATCAGGGCTGAGTAGCCATCAAAATGCAACTCACTCGGGAAATTCAATTTCAGGGTTTGGCAGCCATGATGAATCAGTCCTCTTCCACTTGATCACACAAATATTCCGCTAACCAGTCGGCTGCCAGGCTGGCAGCCTGTTCCAGCGCACCCGGCTCTTCAAACAAATGAGTGGCACCCGGCACCAGGCTCAATCGTTTTCTGCATCTCAGCATGGCGTAAGCCTGCTCATTCAATTCGATCACACCGTAATCCGCACCACCAACGATCAATAAGGTTGGCGCAACTACCCGGCTCAAAGCGGCTTCTCCTGCCAGATCAGGGCGTCCACCACGTGATACCACAGCGGCAACAGCAGTTCTCATTTCGGCCGCCGCCTGCAGTGCCGCAGCAGCACCGGTACTGGCACCGAAATAACCGATCTTCAACACCTTTGTTTCGGAATACTCTTGCAACCAGGCCGTCGCTGCGAGCAAACGCTGTGTCAACAGGCCGATATCAAAGCGCAGGACATGATTCTGATCTTCCGCATGTGTCAGCAAATCAAACAGCAAAGTGCCCATGCCTTGCTGTTGCAACACTTTTGCAACATAGGTGTTACGCGGGCTGAAACGACTGCTGCCGCTGCCATGCGCAAACAGCACGATACCTGTTGCAGCCGGCGGTACTACCAGTTCGCCGCCAAGTTCAATTGCATCGACTGTACCCGCCGGAATTTTTACTGCAGTCATATCATTCCTCCAATTCTGACTGGAACACGCTGTCGAATTGATCGGCAAACGGCCTAAAATGGCCTGTAATCCGAATATGGTAAATTAGATGATACTGTTCGACTTCATACCGGTCACGCATCACGCCACAGGTATTTGCAAAGATGATTCGTCAGTATCTGTAATATCTCTTTTACCGTGGCGGGTCTTATAGTGCTGAGCCACGGAAAACAGGTATGAATATTAAGCGCCCAATAAAAAACCGCCCGTGAAGGGCGGTTATATTTGTATTGTCATATTTTATTTCTCACTATTTTGTTCTGCTTTATCTACATTGTCAGGCATGGAATCACGTTCCATTGACATGCTTGGAGGATATTGACCTGGTTTGGGATCCATACATGCAGTCAATGTAGTAGCTGCGAACAACAGTGTTGAGATGACGAGTACGAGTTTCATTTTCAGTCTCCTATAAGAAAAAGTACATTCACAATATAGTTCTTCCAACAGTTCTGACTTACTGTCCCCTTTTTAGAAAGACATCTATTTGATACCAGATACGATATGCCCTGTCAAGAATTTTTTAGACGTATGCTTGACAGCATCTGATTACCATAAGACAACTATATTTTTATAAAACAGCAGCTTGTTTTGATCATCATCAACGGAAATCAGGAACGAAAATAACACATGCAGATATTGCAGGTACGCCTCAAGAATCTGAATTCACTGGTCGGCGAATGGGAAATCGATTTCACCGATCCCGCTTTTGTATCGGATGGTATTTTTTCGATTACCGGCCCGACCGGTGCAGGTAAAACGACGGTGCTCGATGCAATTTGTCTGGCGCTATATGGACGTACCCCTCGCCTCGGAAAAGTCAGCAAAAGTGAAAATGAAATCATGTCGCGGCAGACAGGTGAATGCTTTGCCGAAGTAACTTTTGCTGCTCAGTCCGGCTGCTTCCGGTGCCACTGGAGCCAGCACCGGGCCCACAAAAAACCGGATGGAGAATTACAGAATCCCCGGCATGAGCTGGCTGAAGCTGATTCCGGAAAGATACTGGAAACCCGGCTTACAGAAGTCGGCAGACAGATTGAGAAAATCACCGGAATGGATTTTGCCCGCTTCACTCGCTCCATGTTGCTGGCGCAGGGAGAATTTGCTGCATTCCTGCAGGCGGCGCCGGATGAACGTGCTCCGATTCTGGAACAGATCACCGGCACTGAAATATACAGCCGCATTTCCATCCGTGTGCATGAAACCCGGGTATCCGCACGCCGGGAGCTGGATCGGCTATCCGCCGGTCTCAATGGTATACAACCGCTGACCAGGGCCGATGAACAACAGTTTCACACTGATCTTGCACAAAAAATTCAGCAGGATGCCGGATTGAATGAGCAGATTGCGCACGAGCGACAAATCCTTGTCTGGCTGGAGAACATCGCCCGCCTCGAATCGGAATTGCATCTGATCGCCGGACAACAGCAAGCATGGTTAAGCCGGAAAGAAGCGCTGACTCCTGACATCAGCAAGCTCGACAGCGCCAGCCGTGCGCTCGAGCTGCTTGGTGAATACAGCAGACTCACTTCGATCCGGAATGAACAGGAAACTGACCGGAATAATCTGGCTATCTGCGCTGCCTCCCTGGCCGGGCTTGAACAGGCCGTCAAACAGGCCGAACAATCCCTGAAATCCCTCAATGAACAATGTGATCGCCAGCGGGCAAAACAGCGGGAAACCATCCCGCTGCTCCGCAAAGTACGGGAACTGGATATTCAGATCCGGGAAAAAGAATCTCCCATCAGCACGGCAAGCAAAGGAATTACAGCACAGAAAAAAACACTCGCTGCTCTGCGAAACCAGTATCAGCAAAATGAAATCCAGCTTGCCGGACTGCAAACGACACTGGCCGGTTTATTACAACAGCTCCACGTCATTCAGCCGGATGGAGCACAAATGGATTTTGCACATAACCAAAACCTGTTGAACCGGAAACAGGCTGAATACAGGCAACTGCTCGAAAACCGAAGCCTGGCAGACTGGCGACAGGAAATCGCGGTACTGTCCGGGCAAAAAACGCTTGCAACCCGGGCGATTGAAGCCATGCAATCACTGGCTGCATCGAAGCAGATTTCTGCCGAACTGGAAAAACACACCTGTTCGCTGCTGGCCGGAAAAACACAGCTTGCGAAGCAACTCGGAGCCGAGGAAGAAATGCTGGGCGCACTTGAGCGGGAAATCAGCCTGCTCGAAACACAGGCGCTGCTGCTCAAAAAAATCAGCCACCTTGAAGAGGCCAGACAACAGCTGAAAGATGATGAGCCCTGCCCGTTGTGTGGCGCGCTGCAACATCCTTATGCAGCAGGAAATACCCCCCGGCCGGATGACAATATCACGGCGCTGAATCAGGCAAGAACGATGCTGAAAACCCGGATCGACACTATCTCGACATTAAAAATCAGACAAGCGGAAACAAACAGGGACATCGAACAGACCGCCTGCAGACAGCAGGAAATCCACAGACAGATTCAGGCGGATGAAACACTGCTGCAGCAATGCGCCGTATCATTGTTCCCCGGCCTGCCATCTGCCGCCATGTTTCCGGAACTGCCTCGGTTGCTGCAGGAAACAGATGACAAACTGGCCCGAATGACCCGTATTCTGCAAACAGCAGAGATACTGGAAAACGAAATCAGTGTGCAGCGTGAATCTCTGGATAAAACCAGAGAACTTGAGCAAAAAATCGGGATACTGAGGGTGCAGCACCAGCATCAGTCCACACAGATCCGGCAACACGAAGCAGAACTGCAATTGCGACAGGAACAACTCGATCAGCTCCAGCAGGAACTTGGCAATCTGCGCACAACACGCCTTCAGTTGTTTGCTGACAAACAGCCCGATCAGGAAGAACAGTCATTAACCACCGCAATAGAGGCAGCACAAAAATCAGCAGATAACGCTCGTCAGCAGTTGGAAACAGAAATACAACAGTACAACCGATTGAAAAACCGGGCAGAAGATCTGGTAAAAACCATCACCACCCGCGCCGTACAGTTAGAAAAGCTGCAGGAAACCTTTGCTGCACGGCTCACTCAATCCGGATTTGCTGATGAAGCGGGCTTTACCGCTGCCTGTCTGCCGGAAGAAGAACGCAGACGCCTTGCACAGCGCGCTCAACAGCTTGCGGATGAGAAAACCATGCTGGATACCCGGCAAAAAGATAAAACGATTGCGTTACAAGCTGAACAACTGAAGTCCATGACAGACCAGCCCCGGGATTTTCACGACCAGGTACTGGCACAACTGATCACCCGTCAGCAGGTACTACAACAGGAAATCGGCGGACTACGGCAAAAGCTTGCAGATAACGAAAACAGCAAACAAAAACAGCAGGAACAGCTGCAGGTAATCGAGGCACAGAAACGGGAGTGTGCCCGCTGGGATCTGCTGCATGGCCTCATCGGCTCAGCAGATGGCAAAAAATACCGCAACTTTGCCCAGGGACTGACTTTCGAAGTCATGATCCGCCACGCCAACCGGCAGCTGCAAAAACTGTCCGACCGTTATCTGCTGATCCGCGATCCGGTCCGGCCGCTGGAGCTCAACGTCATCGACAACTACCAGGCTGGCGAAATCCGGTCCACCAAGAATCTTTCGGGAGGAGAAAGCTTCCTCATCAGCCTGTCGCTGGCGCTTGGCCTTTCCCGCATGGTGAGCCGCAACATCCGGGTCGATTCCCTGTTTCTGGATGAAGGTTTCGGAACACTGGACGAGGAAGCGCTCGATACTGCGCTGGAGACACTCGCCCACTTGCAGCAGGAAGGCAAACTGATCGGGATCATTTCCCATGTTACCGTCCTGCAGGAACGCATCAGCACCCGCATTCAGGTCATCCCCCGATCAGGCGGAAGAAGTGTATTAGCCGGGCCGGGTTGCAGGCACTGCCAATAACGATCTCTGGAACATCCCGCTCCCTGATGTTAAAAAACATTGCGAGCAGGTACAGCCGGTGAAACGATGTAAAAGCTCATACCCGGAAAAAATCAGAATTTGTAAGTGATTTGCACTGCGACTGAGTTCTCATGCAGCCGGTTGGTTATCCGCGTTCCGGGAATCGGCTGGTTGATCGGGACAGCACCTGTACCATTACTGATGAAAGCGCCGGACTGTTCCGCCGCAAAAGCGTGATAGTAGGAGAAATTCAGTCCCAGCCGGCGGGTCAGCTCGTAGCCGGCACCCGCAGTGAGGTGATGGCGGACGATGGCCGGAGCAAATACGTTGAAAAACTGCTGTCCGGCAGAAATGGGATTTCCACCATAGTTATACCCCGCACGCACGGCAAAAGCAGGCGTAACCTTATACTGTGCACCGAGTGATACCGTCCAGATATCTCGCCATCCGAACCCCTGAACAAACGGCCCCGAAGCGGTCATTGCCCAGTTCTTCTGTTCAAATCCCCTGGTACCGCTGTAATTGATCCACTTGACATCGAGCGCCAGCAATAATGGCGCAACGGGCCGATAACTCACGCCACCACCGACGATCATGGGATAGTCCAGTCGAAAACGGAAATTCGTTGGCGTCCCATCAGGATGCTGAGAATTCCAGGAAAAATTGCCGAACCACTGCGGGCTCTTGAATACCAGACCCAACATCAGGTGATCGAACAGCTTGTAGGTTGCACCGAGGGTGAACCCCCACCCCCACGCAGATGCATCCCGTGTGCCTGTCGGAAAACCAGATGCATTGGAAACAGCCGCCGGCCAGGGATCGGTTACCAGTGAGGCCCAATCGATATTCACTCCTACACCGAGCGATAAATCCGGTGTCACCTGATACGCTGCCGAAGGCGTCATCTGCAATACCCGGTAATCCGAGTAAACCGCGCCAAACCCGCCCAATGACTGCGGCAGGGCCAGAGGATTGAAATTTCCGCCGGGATCCGGATTATTGGCCGGGTAATCCACACCAAATCCCGCAATACCCAGTGCCGAGAATCCGAATGTCCAGGGACTCTGTGTCCGGTATACCACGCCAAAAGCAGGCAGGACGGCCGCACGGATCTCGCTGTCCACCGTACCGGCAGGGCCGCCACTGATGACTCCGGTATGGCTCCGGTCGGGCGCAAAGAGTTCTACGGATAATTCGAGCGCGCTTCCGGTGAGAAACGAGATGGATGACACATTGTTATAGTTTGCACCGATCACATCGATCGATGTCGCAATCCCGGCCCCGCCCATGGACTGGTTGATGGCGCCAACCCCATGAAGAACATGACCATTGGTTGCCAGTACCGGCATGGCGTGCAAGGCGATCACAGCTGGAATCAGTTTCCACCCGTTTCTTTGCTTCTGCATGGTATTTTCCCGTTACAAAAATAGGCTGCCAATGTTAATTCCCTGACTAAACAGATAAATCGGATAAAAAAGCAAATATTCCTGCCTTTATCTATACGGGACCGTTCCCTCCATTTCAGGCAGCAGGTTTCATCGTGTGACTGGATGAATCGGCAGAAAAGAAACCCGAATTTCCCTCTATTCGTTCTCAAGCCATCGTCATCCCGGCCGAAAGATAAGTTGTTAAACAGCGCTGCGATCACAACGCGACACAACCCGAGGAAAGCATGTCATCATCACTACCGTTTACCAGAACCCGAACCCCGGCAGAGCACGATCTGCAATATCAGAACGATATTTACAAGGCAATCACCCGCAGCCTGGCGGGTACAGAATATGATCTGCACGGCAATATCCTGAATGCCAATGCCAATTTTCTTTCCCTGTTCGGCTACACCCTGGAGCATCTGGCCGGCAAGCACCATAGTCTGCTGTGCTCACCAGGGACTGCAGAAAATGAAGAGTACGCTGCCTTCTGGGAAAAACTGCACGCTGGCGATTGTGTGAATGGAGAATTTCGCCGTATGACCGCAGAAGGCGGTTGTATCTATATTCAGGCGAGTTATATCCCGGTGCTCGATGCGGAAAACAAACCGGTTAAAATCATCCAGATTGCCAGTGATATCACCAGTGAAAAACTGGCGACGATGGAAATGGCCGCCCGCATGGAGGCTGTCTCCAGAAGCAGTTGCCTGATGGAGCTGTCGGCCGAAGGTCGCGTCCTCAGCGCCAACGAACGCATGCTGCAAGCCCTCGGCTGTAACTCTGCCGATCTCATCGGCAAAAGCGAGCGACATCTCCTGTTTGAAGAAGATGTGCAGGCACAGGAATATATCGACTTATGGATCGCGCTGAATGAGTTCCAGCCGGTCAACCTTGAACGGTGCTACAAAGGTACAGACGAAAAAGAACGCTGGTTTCTGGCCAATTTCAGCCCGCTCAAAGGGCGTGATGGAAAACTGGCCAAAGTCATCGTGCAGGCGGATGACATCACCACTGCCAAACTCGAGCGCATCAATCATATCGGTAAAATGCAGGCGATCAACCGGTCGCAGGCAGTCATCGAATTCGATCTGAACGGCAAAGTACTTCACGCCAATGAAAATTTCCTCAAACTCACGAGCTATCATCTGGAAGACATCATCGGTCGGCACCATCGCATGTTCGTCGATCCCGCAGAAGCCGCAAGTGCCGACTATGAAATCTTCTGGGAACGACTGGGGCGCGGAGAATACACCACAGGTGAATTCAAACGGATCGGCAGTAATAACCATGAAATCTGGATTCAGGCCACCTATAATCCGGTCTTCGACCACAAAGGCAAACCGGTCAAGGTAGTGAAATTTGCCACCGATATTACCGCCAGCAAATTATACCAATCCGAATTTGAGGCCAAAGTTGCAGCCATGGGCCGTGGTCAGGCCGTGATCGAGTTTGATCTGGATGGTCATGTGATCGATGCCAATTACAATTTCCTGGCGGCGATAGGTTACACGCTGCGCGAAATCAAGGGACAGCACCACAGCATGTTCTGTCCGATCGATTACGCCCGGAGTAAGGAGTACCGCGATTTCTGGCTCAAACTGGGTAACGGCGAATTCATCAGCGGTCGCTTCCACCGTATCGGCAAATATGATCGCGATGTCTGGATTCAGGCCACGTACAACCCGATTTTCGACCTCAATGGTAAGGTAATGAAAATCGTCAAGTTTGCGCACGACGTCACCAGTGAAGTGCAGCTCGAACAGCTGATCGCGGCTGGAACGACCGAAATGAACCTGCATGTGCGCAAGCTGGCTGAAAGTGTGGATGCCATCGCTACCAACTCCAATGTCGCAGCAGAACTGGCACGTGATTCTTCCAGCGCGGCACAGAACGGGTTTGATGCGCTGCAAAAATCTATCGCCGCGATTACTGCCATTCAAACCAGTGCATCGCAGGTATCAGAAATCGTCGGGGTGATCGATGAAATCGCCAATCAAACCAATCTGCTGGCGTTCAACGCCGCAATCGAGGCGGCACGTGCCGGTGAACACGGCATCGGTTTCTCGGTAGTGGCCGATGAAGTACGCAAGCTGGCTGAACGCAGTTCGGTCGCAGCACGCGAGATCACCAAGCTGATTGCGGAATCTGCCAAACACGTGGATAAAGGTGCGGAGGTCACCCGCGAAGCTTCGCGCAGCTTCGAAGGCATCATGTCGGGTGTGGCCAGAACCAGCAAAAGCGTGGCGGAAATTGCCGAATCGGCAGAAAACCAGAGTACGGTCGCCAAAGAAGTCAGCGCACTGATCGAACATATCGCCAACGCAAAAAACCAGGTGGACTGATGGAGCCAATAGCGGCAAAGCCGGGATTCGGCGGATTCCGCATTGGCGGCATGGAACTCGCTTTGCCAATGCAGGTTTTGCGTGAAGTCGTCCCATGCGGCGGGCTGGCCAGATTACCTTGTGCATCACCCTGCGTGATCGGCGGGATCGATCTGCGCGGGATCATGGTGCCGGTAGTCGATTTGCGCATCGTATTCGACATGCCCACCCCCAGAGTACCGTTCCAGAATGTCATGATCATGGCGCATGAAAACCGGCTGCTGGGCCTGCTGACGGAGGCTGTCACCGGGGTGTTCACCGGAGAAAGCGAAGAAATCAACTCAATCAGTTTCGCGGCAGCGGATCAGCCCGTTTTCCATGGCAGCATCCGTCGCAGCGATAACGGTACACTCGTCAATCTGCTGTCACCCTCTGTACTGGCTACACTCCGGGATGTGCCGCTGGCGGATCACCGGGAAATGAAAAATAAGGCTGCAACCCGGACAGATGCTGCCAGCGGGCAGGACAAAATCATGCCCGTGCTGTTACTGCGCTGCAACCGAATCGCCTTTGCCATCGATGCCATGGAGGTTTATACGACATTATCCGATCCGGAAATCAGAAATTCTCCGCTGGCCATGGGCAGCTGCCGTGGCGTGATCGAACACGCCGGCAGCAGAATCCCGGTCCTGGATTTGCTGGAAATATGCGGACTGGGCAAAATCGAGCCAGACACACCGCTGCAAGCGTTTCTCATTCAACTACCCAAAGGTATGGCTGCATTTCTGGTCAGCAAGGTGATCGATGTCGTGCGTATCCGCGCCGGCGAAATCATCGATGTGCCCGCCTATGCTCTGCCGCAACCGGAATTGTTCAGTGGTGCGATTCCCAAATCATCCCTGCCGGCATCCCGCTCGCAGCAGGAAGCCATCCTCGCTTCCCAGTTTCTGGTATTGAGAGGTGCAGGACTGAAATCCAATCATGAAATCATGGCACTGGCCGATGTCAGCTCCCCGCAACAGCCCTTCATCCACCAGGATCGTTCACAAACATCTGTTACAGGCAAAAAAAATACCAGCCGTAAACGCGATATGGTGACCTACCTGCTCCGGAGTGAAACGGCAACGCCGTTTGAACAAATCCGGGAAATCCTGCCCTTCAACCACAGCATTCCTGTTTTTGAACAAACCGGCCCGCTGCTGGGCATGATCGTGATACGCGGGCGCAGCATTCCGGTGGTTTGCCTGCACCGGCTGATGACCGGACAATTCACGCCGGCTTCCTCTTCCGCCTATATTCTGGTGGTGGAAATCGACAATGAAGTGATGGGGTTTGCTATTCCCGCCCTGAAATCGATCGAAACGGCTGAATGGGAACCGGAATTACCGCAGTTCGGCAGATCGGCAGACGATGATCTGAAACGTGCGATCCATTCCAACAAACTGGCCCAGATTGGCAACGGTAATGCCATACGCATGCTTCCTGTGCTGGATCTCGAAAAAATAGGACGTGCATTCCGGGCACGGCAACTGTCGGCAGCCTGAACCGCGGACAGGGAATCGCTTACGATGAATGAGCCGCCTGTAAATTGCGCATGGTGTCGCGGGCAAAACACAGGTCTTCCCATGCTTTGGCTTTGTCAGCCAGCGAACGCAGCAGATAGGCCGGGTGATAGGTGACGATCAGGGGAATACCGGAAAATTCATGCAACCTGCCGCGCAGGCTGGCAATGCTGGCATCGGTGGCCAGCAGGTTCTGGGCAGCTACCTTACCCAGCGCCACGATCAGCCTGGGCTGAATCAGTGCAATCTGGCGTAACAGATAGGGGCGGCACTGTTCCGCTTCCGCATCCTGCGGATTACGATTTCCCGGCGGGCGACATTTCACGATATTGGCAATATAGACATCCTGACCGCGACGGAGGCTGACCGCCTGCAGCATATTGTCGAGCAGTTTGCCGGCCTGGCCGACGAACGGTTCACCCAGTTCATCCTCGCGGGCACCCGGCCCTTCTCCAATAAACAACCAGTCAGCCTGCTCATCGCCGACACCGAACACCGTCTGCTTGCGCGTCAGGCTGAGCGGACAGGCGGTGCAACCACTGACCATCTGCCGCAGCCGCCCCCAATCCGCATGCGCTATAGAAGTCGAACGATCTTCGGATTCTTCAAACGGGCGGCTTTCCGCAGCAGTTTCTATCTGATCGGACCTATTCTTCCCTGAGTCAGGCGATTGGCCAGCTATGGCACCCGGCCTGACGCGCCACACTGGTAACAATCCGAGTTCCTTGAGCCGATTGGGATCCATGGTTGTACCTTTCTTAATCAGACAAAACAGAAAATTTGGAAATATCCTGAATTAATCAATTATTTCGTAGCCCGATTGCAACATTCCGGAACGCTGACAACGCTGCTTCCAGATGCTCGATGATCTCCTGCTGCAACACATCTGGCGGCGGAAGGTCATCGAGGTTATCCAGGCTGTTGTCCTTGAGCCAGAAGATATCGAGACTGGCCTTTTCACGAGCCATCAGTTCCTCGTAACTGAAGAGTTTGAAGCGCTCGGTGGCGACGCGCTGATGACGGTTTTCCGGGTTGTAGCAGGTGATGAAATCCTGCAGATCAGCCAGCTTCAGCGTATGCGTCTTCAGCGTAAAATGCTTGTTCGTGCGCAGATCATAAAACCAAATACCCTTTGTATGCACGCGGCCATCCTTGGGTGCGTTATCGAAGAACACCACATTAGCCTTCACACCCTGCGCGTAGAAGATGCCCGTCGGCAGGCGCAGGATGGTGTGCACATCGCAGTTCTCCAGCAGCTTGCGGCGAATCTTTTCCCCCGCACCGCCTTCGAACAGCACATTGTCCGGCAGCACCACGGCGGCCTTACCCGCCACCTTCAGCATGCTGACGATATGCTGCAGAAAGTTGAGCTGCTTGTTCGAAGTCGTTTCCCAGAAATCCTGGCGCTCGTAGGTCAACGCATCGCGATCTTCCTCACCCTCCTCATTGGTGATGGTCATGCTGCTCTTCTTGCCGAAAGGCGGGTTGGCCAGCACGTAATCCACTTTGATCTTGGGTTCGGCGATCAAGGCATCGGAGCGCTCCACCGAGGGCTCACCATCCAGTTCACCAATGTTGTGCAGGAACAGGTTCATCAAGCACAGACGCCGCGTGTTCGGCACAATTTCATTACCGAGAAAGGCCTCGTCGCGCAAAAATTCCTTCTGGCGCTTATCCAGCCTGGCACCCGGGCGAGTCAACCAGTTGTAAGCACCGAGAAAGAAACCACCGGTGCCGCAAGCGGGATCGGCAATCGTCTTCATCGGCTCCGGACGCACGCAAGCCACCATCGCTTCGATCAGGGCACGCGGCGTGAAGTATTGACCCGCGCCACTCTTGGTATCTTCCGCATTCTTTTGCAGCAGCCCTTCGTACAAATCGCCCTTGGTGTCGGTATCGAGGCTGATCCAGTTTTCCGCGTCGATCATCTGCACCAGACGCGAGAGCTTGGCCGGGTCCTGAATCTTGTTCTGCGCTTTGAAGAAAATAGCGCCGAGCATGCCTGGCTCCTGCCCCAGCCTGTGCAGCGTGGCCAGATAATGCGCCTCCAGCGGCTCACCGGTCTTGCTACGCAAACCGGCCCAGTCATACTCCCTGGGGATGCGGATATCGCGGTTGTACGGTTCCTGCGCATATTCGTGCGCCAGCTTCAAAAATAACAGGTAGGTGAGCTGTTCCAGGTAGTCGCCGTAACCCACGCCATCGTCGCGCAGGGTGTGGCAGAAATTCCAGATTTTCTGGACGAGGGTGGAAGTATTCATCAAATATCCATCAAGAGAGAGGTCAATTTGAGTCTGGTGCGCCATACACAACATTCTTTGTGTCCGAGAACACTCTGTTTTATATTCACAAAATAGTTTGTGTATGACACGCCGGACTCAAAGAATCTTCCGGCCTTCGGCACAGTTGAGCAGTTCACGGAAGGCCAGCACAGCTGAGCGGCGACCACTACTTTCGCGCAACACCTGTAAAATCCCCGCTTCCCGCAAGCTACGCAAAAAAGGCAAGGCGGACTGCTTAGGTATGCCTGAGCGCTGCACAAAGTCGCCTGACTGGAAAATCGGTCGATCGAACAGCGCATCAAGCACCGCAATCGCATGCTGCGAGCGGGTCAGTTCAGCGATGCGACGTTTCATGTCCTCATAAAGTGCCATCATGGCGCGCACCCGATCAGTATTGGCCAATGCCTGCTGCGTCACCGCGTCCAGAAAGAAGGCAATCCACCCCGTCCAATCTCCTTCACGACTAACCGCCTGCAGGCGGGCGTAATACATATCACGGTGGCTTTCCAGATAGTCCGACAAATAGAACATCGGGCCAGCCAGCGCCCGCTTTTGAAACAGAAACAATGGAATCAGCAGCCGTCCGATACGACCGTTACCATCCTTGAACGGGTGAATCAGTTCAAACTGCGCGTGTGCAACTGCACACTGCAACAAAACATCCACATCATCACCAGCCAGATACCTCTCCCAAGCCTGCAAATGATCCAGCAGTTGCAGTGGCGAAGGCGGCACGAAACTGGCCTGCTCAATCGTGCTGCCCGCAGCACCGATCCAGTTTTGCTCGCTGCGAAACTCGCCGGGCATCTTGTTGGCACCACGCACACTATCCATCAACACGCCATGCATCTGCTTGAGCAAACCAAGACTGATGGGCCGCTGGTCAACGACCGAGGTAGCCAGAGTCAGGGTTTTGCGATAATTGACGACTTCCTGAATATCCTTGATTTTTTCGGCATCAAAATCCATGCCGGCCTCGAACTCCAGCACTTCATCCACCGTAGCCTGCGTACCCTCTATTTTTGACGACAGCACGGCTTCACGCTGGGTGAGCGGCGACAACATGACACCGGGGTTGACTACGCTTTGCAGCAAACCATCGTAACGCGCCAGCGCCGCATTGGCCGGGCCGACTTTTGGCAGCAAACGCGCGAAATCGAGGTTTGCCAGCGGCAGTGTATCGGGTACATAGGGTTTCATTAGCTGATTTCCTTGCGCTTACTTCTGTACGGTTTTTTCACAGTGACTTGTGCGGCGCGCTCGGCACGGATGCGCTGCAGCAGCACGCTGGCCGGCTCATCGTTCGGGTCTTGCGGTACTAGCTGACCGGCGAAGGCGGCTTTGAGAATGTTCTTGCGTTGGGCGGCGGATTGTTTGAGGCCAAAATTGATTCCCTTAAGTTGTTCATCTATTGAGCTCTGTGCTTCGGCCAACGTAGCGTTGATTTGAAACTGCTCCTTGATCGCACACAAGGCAACGGGAATCGAGCGAATATGGCCAAGGTTGATTCGTGGTCTGCCAATTCCCTTAACGAACTTCGCAACGATATTGCGAACTGGTTTGGAGTTCAGATGAGCCAATAGCACATTTGGTAGCAAGAGCTTTGTGTTCAGTCGCACTCGTGCGCAGTCCGCTTTGACAATGGCTGGCGATACTCCACTGGGAACAATACAAGCCCTCGGCAGGACTTCACCGAGCATCGCCACTACCAGATCATCTTCCTCAACAGCATGTTTCATCAACTCCTGATAATGTGATTCCGAAATATATGCACGAGCATCGAGAAATACGCCATCACCAATATTCTGTAGGCGGATTACCCGTGGCCCAGAGTCCTGGTAATGGGATGACTTGAGATTCGACCCAAATGGACCATCTGTAATCGCTGATTCATCAAGTAAACATTGATCAACACTCGCCCACACCCAACCCTCCGGCAATTCCGGTAGATCAGTGGTGTCTGGCTGCACCGGTTCAGGGTATTTCTTCTGCCAGTCTTTGGGTGGGATCTTGCCTTGCTCGGCGAACTTGGTGAGCTGCTTGGCTTCCCAGCGGGCGCGGCGCTCGGTGAGGATGCGTTGCAGCAGTTGTGCGCCGGTTTCCCGTGGCGTGTCGTGCTTGCGCTGCGCCTCACGCCAATCGGCAGTGAGCGCGCCTTCCACGGCGGCTTTCAGCAGCGATTGCCGGTACTGCCCCAGCTTTTTCTGCGCGACCTTGAGTTCGGCCACCCCGGCATCGAGGTCGGAGAGCAGTTCTTCGAGTTTTTCGACGATGCGGGTTTGTTCGGCGCGGGGGGGGAACGGAAGACCAATCTCACCAATCGTCTTGGACGACAGATGCTTCACCGTTACGGAGGGCGTATTGGCATTGATCGCGGCCAAATATCCGGGCAAGGTAAAAGCGAGTAGTCGCTTGTCGTAAAACGGCTCGACGGGCGAAATTTTGCACACTCGTTGATTCAGAAGAGCTGCATTGGAACCCCAGAATCCGGAATAGAAGTCGCCATCCATCCCAACCAACAAATCACCTTGTTGGACAAGGTATTCATCGTCGTAAGGCCCGGTGTAATAGGTGCTCGTTTGGCCGGTGGTTACATCCCGTATGCGAATGAGAGGCATACCTTCTGTGGTGCTGAAAAGTGCAGAATCAAAGGGTGCTCCATTGAGTATGGTAGCGACCTCTGCGAGTGGCACGCGCTCCCACGTTGCATGTTTTCCAAGCATCCCTGACGTATCGGCGTCAATCAGCTCAGCAACGGTCATTGTAAAAGCCATTACGCCACCAACTCCCCATTCATCTCATCCATCAATCCATCGAGCTGACTCCCAAACACCGCCCACACCTTCTGCAAACCGCCCCTGCCCGCCAGTTCAGCGTAATCAAAGTCATCGCGGCAGATGCTGCAACTGCTGGCGATGTGGTCCTTCATCAGCCGCAGCCATTCGGTTTGCTCGGGTGTAAAGGCGGTAGCGCGCTGGGCGTTGTGGCGGAATATCCATTCCTGAAAGCGCTTGTCCACATGCTCGCTGAAGGGTTTGAGTTCGGTTTCCAGACCCAGCGCAAAGCGCACCAGTGACACCAGATCGGTGAGCTGGCGTTTGCTGTCCGCGCCTTTCACCTGGCTGGCTTGCACGCGGGCATAGGCGCTCCACAGGCGCTCGGTGGTCAGCATCAGCGGCGGACGGCTGAGGGCTTCATGCAGCTCTTCGATCATGTCGAAGGTGAGAGCGCGGCGCTGGTAGGGCTGCTGGTAGAAAAAGCTGAGCGCGGCGATTTCGTCTTTGTGCTGCGCGATGTAAGTTGCGAAGCTGTCGATGACCGCTTTGGCCTGTGCTTCGGCTTGCGCGCTGAAACCCGAGAAAGTGACTTGATCGAGGTTGATGTGGTCGATGAGCTGCTCGCGTTCGCGGCGGGCGCTTTCGATCTCGTCGCGCAGTTCAGGTTTGTCGAAAGGCGCGCAAGCAGCGGCGACACACTCGGCGCGGGCGGCTTCGACTTCTTCAGGCAGCAGGGTTTCCTCGCTGCGGGTGATGCCCTTTGCCTGGGCGGTGGCCAGTGCAGCGGCGACGATGGCGTCAGGGTCCAGCGCGGCAATCAGACCTTTGCCCAGCTCCGCCACCGGGATGCCGCCCGAGGCTTTTGCGATGCGGGCCTGGACTTTGGCGTCCAGTTGCTTGCCCAGCCGTATCAGGCGGTTGGCGAGCGAGAGCACGGTATCGTCGTCACGGTGGCCGATGGCGACGCCTTGCAGCAGATCCTTGAGCGCCACGCCGGGTTTTTTCTCCAGCGGGCGGCTTTCTGTTTTCAGCGATTTTTCCACGCCCACGGCGTCGATCAGCACGAAGCGGGTCTTGGCGCCGTCGGCACTGTTGCTGACGCGCTTGAGGCTGTCGCCGTCGAGCGAACGCACGCCACGGCCTTTCATCTGCTCGTAGTAGCCGCGCGAACGCACGTCGCGCATGAACAGCAGCACTTCCAGCGGCTTCACGTCGGTGCCGGTGGCGATCATGTCGACGGTGACGGCGATGCGCGGGTTGTAGTCGTTGCGAAAGCTGGACAGGATGCTGTCGGCGTCTTCCTCGGCACGGTAGGTCACCTTTTTGCAGAAGGCATTCCCCTGGCCGTAGACCTCGCGCAGGATGTTGATGATGTCGTCGGCGTGGCTGTCGGTCTTGGCGAAGATGAGCGTCTTCGGGGTTTCTTTGCGCGCCGGAAATATCTGCGTTTCCACGGCGGTTTTCATGGTCAGGATGACCTGGCGGATCTGGCTGAGGTTGACCACGGAACGGTCCAGTTCCTTGCTGGTGTAGGGCGTGTCCTCTTCGGTTTCGCTCCAGCGCTTTTTGCGGGTCTGGCGGTCGCGGTGGTCCACCCATTCCCTGGCTTTCAGCTCGGCGCCTTTCTGGGTGATTTCAGTGACGATCTCGTACACGTCGTAGCCGACGTTGACACCATCGGCCACGGATTGCTCGTAAGTGTATTCGGCGACGATGTTCTCGTTGAAGAAGCCGAAGGTGCGTTTATCGGGCGTGGCGGTGAGGCCGATCAGGCTGGCATCGAAGTAGTCGAGCACCTGCTTCCACAGGTTGTAGATGCTGCGGTGGCATTCATCGATGATGATGAAGTCGAAGGTTTCCACCGGCACTGCCGGGTTGTAGCGCACGAACTTTTCCTGCCTGGTGGTCTGCTGGAGTTCGTTGAGCGACAGGTCTTCGGCGGATTCGTCGATAGGCTCGCCGGAGAGGATGGAGTACATGCGCTGGATGGTGCTAATGCACACCTGCGAATGCGGGTCGATGCTGGGCGATGCCAGCCGCTGCACGTTGTACAGCTCGGTGAACTTGCGGCCATCATCGGGCGGCGTGTAGGCCATGAATTCCTGATGCGCCTGCTTGCCGAGGTTGCGCGTATCGACCAGAAACAGAATGCGGCGGGCAGAGCCGAACTTGAGCAGACGGTACACCGAGGTGATGGCGGTAAAGGTCTTGCCCGCGCCGGTGGCCATATGCACCAAGGCGCGGGGCTTGTTCAGCGCCAGCGATTTTTCCAGCCCGGTGACGGCGCTGATCTGGCAGTCACGCAGATTTTTGGTGGGCAGAGCCGGCATCTGTTCGGCCAATCGACGGCGCAGGGTATTGGGTTGAGCAAGCCATGCGGCAAGCTGCTCCGGCTTGTAGAAATGAAAGATTTCGCGGGAGCGTGGCGCTGGATCAGCGTTATCCGTAAAGCGGATGATCTGGCCCGTTGCCTCGAAGAGGAAGCGAAGCGGAGTATTGTCTTTGCACCATTTCAGGCTGGCGTTGGCGTAACGCTCGGTCTGGCTTTCGGTGACGGTAATGTTTTCACCGGCGCTGTCCTTCTTGGCTTCGATCACGCCGCAAGCGGTGCGATTGACGAAGAGCACGTAGTCAGCCGGGCCAGTATCGGTGGGGTATTCGCGCACCGCAACGCCTGTTGCAGCACCGAGGTTGAGCTGCTTCATGTCCTGCACGACCCAGCCTGCCTGGATGAGCTTGTCGTCGATCTGCTGGCGCGCTTTGATTTCAGGTGTCATGCGTAAACAAAACAGAAAACTCAGGAAGTTGCGGCTTCGAGCTCATAACTCCAGCTTCATGACCAGTGCATCCTCGCGCCCGCACATCGCCGGGTAGTAGCCCTTGCGTACAGCAATCTGCTGGAATCCAAGCCGCTGGTATAAATTTATTGCACCGGTATTCGATTCACGCACGTCCAGCAGGACAAATTCCGCCTGATGCTTTCTGGAAAGCTCGATCAGATAGCGCAGCATCTTCCTGCCCAGCCCCTGGCTCTGCCAGGCTGCCCCGACACCAAGTGTCAGCACATGGGCTTCGCCCGGCCCGGTCATCAGGATGCCGTAGCCCATCACCAGATCGCTGTTCGGCTGTACCAGCACGCGACAGTGGTAACCCGCCTTGATCGAATCACTGAAATTGACGATCGACCACGGAAAAAGAAAAATCTCATGCTCGATGCGGATGACCTGTTCCAGATCATCCGGATACATTTCACGAATTTCCGCCTGAAAGACGGGTGTTCCGGTCGTTGCCATCGTTATCGTTCACTTTCCTTAAGTGCCACCTTGTTGCGGATGTACACCGGGAGTGCTTCTTCCGCCACCCTGCCCTCACCGCTGGCGAACTTTATTGCCGACATCTCCGCCATTTCACGTGCGCGCGGATAGCAGCCTGGAACGATCCGCTGCAGGTTACTGCTGTACTTTTCCGATAAGACTGGCTGATACAGATCGAAACCACTGCCGCACCCTGTCCATCCGTCTCCGTTCACTCCCGGAGCCGTTTCCGGCCGGCATAGCAGCGGCTCATGCACACACAACCAGCCGGTTGCCGTTTTTTCATACGCTGCAAAGTACAGTTCTCCCATGCGCGCATCCAGTGCAGCCAGTACCCGCGGTGCATCGACCTGCTGCGCCAGCGCTTCCAGCGTGCTGATCCCGATCACGGGTATATCCTGGGCAAATGCCAGCCCCTGGGTAATGCCACAGGCAATTCGCAACCCGGTAAAGGAACCCGGACCCGCTCCAAAAGCGATGCCGTCGATCTGATTCAGGGTCATTCCAGCTTCAGTCAGCATGGCTTGCAACATCGGCAACAACAGCTCGGAATGGCGTTGGCCAGCCAGCACTTCTCTGCTGACAAGGTTACCGTTCAGCCATAAAGCCAGGGAACAGTACTCGGTCGAAGTATCAAGCGCGATGATGTTCATCAGAATCCTGTGATGCGAGCACCCAATCCGCAAGGGATTGATAGACTGGTCCATGTGGGGTCAGCTGGGATTGCAGCAGTGACCATCGGCTTGCCGTCCAAGCGACAGGTGGAATCATTTCCGGAAAATGTTCCTGCTCCGGTTCTTGTTTGGCATTTCGCACCAGCGTGACATGCGGCACGAATTTCACTGTATCGTAGCGAATACCGGCAGCGGAGAACTGATCCTGCAAATCCTGTACCAGCATCACCAGTTCGCCGCAAGGCTGTGAAACTCCAGCAGCGATGATGCTGCCTTTTCCCCAACAGTGCAGTTTATCCAATAACAGATCGAACGATGTACGGTGGATGGCTGAGCCTGCCTGGCGCAATATCGGGACCACGCTGCTATCCACTTCGCCAATGAATGCCAATGTCAGATGCAGGTTCTCCGGCCGCACACACCGGCCAGCACACTGATCTGCAATCCTTCTGGCCAACCGCGCCAGCTGTTTACGCGCTTCCTCCTGCGGCCACAACGCGAAAAACAGTCTGACAGAGGAAGCAGCATCAGACATGAGGGTTATGCCTCATCCCTGCCCGCGATCAGACAGATCACTTCCGCCACGATCCCTTCGCCGCGCCCGACAACACCCAGCTTCTCGGCAGTTTTCGCTTTGATATTGATATCTCCGACTGGAAGGGTGAGATCCTGCGCAATGTTCGCAATCATCCCCGGAATATGGGGTGCCATTTTGGGCGCCTGGGCAATGATGGTCGCATCGATATTCACCACACGATAGCCTGCTTCAGTCAGCAACCGGTGAACCTCACGCACCAGTTTGCGGCTGTCGATCCCCTGATAGCGCGCATCGGTATCGGAGAAATGCCGGCCGATATCTCCCAGGGCAGCTGCCCCCAGCAGTGCATCACACAAAGCATGCAGCAGCACATCCGCATCCGAATGACCCAGCAGCCCTTTCTCATACGGAATGGTCACTCCCCCGATGATGAGATCACGCCCAACCACCAGCGGATGAATATCAAACCCTTGTCCGATTCTGATTTTTTTCATAGTAATTGAATAATAGATTCTGAAACTGGCAGGTTGCCCGGGCCTGGGGTAAACAGCAGAAATTACCTGATGCTGCCGACCCGCTCTCCTGCATATGGACGAAACACGCGATTATCGCACGACCGGTCCGACTGCGAAAATCCGCAACTGATGCCGGCCAGCCACCAGCCTCTCTGTAAAAAATGCATATCCTTGTCAGTTTCGTTCCAGCAGATAATCCCGTAACACCACGGCCTGGTTGCATTCGGCATCACGTGCACCGTAAAGCAGTGTCAACCGTCCTTTGGCAGCTCTGTCCAGCAACTCTTTCACACAGGGATTGACTGACAGCTCGTCACGATAGCGACGCTGGAATTCTGCCCACTTTGCAGGGTCATGATTAAACCACTTACGCAAATCAGCAGTGGGAGCGATCTCTTTCAGCCACAGATCACATGCCACCTGCTGTTTGGTCAGTCCGCGCGGCCAGAGCCGATCCACCAGGATACGGCAGCCATCTGCGGGATCGGCCGGTTCGTAAGCTCTTTTGATTTGGATGTCCATATCGGTAAAAACCTCGTATGCTCTGATCATGTCATCAACTATACAATACCCGGTATGAGCCTTACACCCGTTCTGGAATTGAGCAATGTCAGCAAAACCTATTCGAACCGGCAGGTGCTGTCCGGTTTGTCGTACAGCTTTGCAGCCGGGGAATATGTCGCAATCATGGGAGATTCCGGAGTAGGCAAATCGACCCTGCTGAACCTGATCGCCGGACTGGACAGCCCCGACAGCGGCGAGATCAGAATTGACGGCAAAATCCTGCCGGTGGAAGACGAAGCAGCAACGAACCTGCGACGCAGGCACTTGGGATTCATCTTTCAGGCATTTCATATCCTGCCGCACCTGACACTGCTGCAAAATGTCTCGCTGCCGCTGTTGCTCAATCGTCTGCCCCTCGATCGTGCACCCGTCATGCTGACGGCAGTGGGTTTACGGGGAAGGGAACAGGATTTTCCCCATCAGCTGTCCGGAGGAGAACTGCAGCGGGTAGCCATTGCTCGTGCGCTGGTACACCGCCCTCGTCTGATTCTGGCTGATGAACCTACCGGCAATCTCGATCAGGATACCGCCCGTGAGGTACTGCAACTGATCCGTACCGAAATCAAAGCCAATCAGGCTTCCGCGATTATCGTCACGCACTCGCGCCTGGCCGCCGAAACAGCCGATAAAATTCTGGTGCTGAGCAAACATGGTCTCACACCCGCACAATCGGAAAATCAGACATGAATCCGGTATCGCTCACTCGCTGGCTGTTACTGGGTGAATGGCGCTCGCACCGCTTGCAGTCTGTTGTGGCTGTTCTGGCCATCATGCTCGGGGTAGCATTGGGATTTACCATTCATCTGATCAATACCGCAGCGGTCAGTGAATTTTCTGCAGCCACCCGCAGCCTCTCCGGTACATCCGATCTGACAGTACGTGCAGTGCAATCCACGTTCGATGAATCCCTCTACCCGACTCTCATGCAACATGAAGGCGTGGCACAGGCCAGCCCGGTACTGGAAATCACCGCAGGCGTGCCCGCCAAAGCAAAAAGCATGCATAACCCTGTTTTCAAGATACTGGGGCTGGATGTTTTTCGCGCAACCGCCGTCACACCTGATCTGCTGGGCGTTCCCGCAGAGGATAGACAAATGGACATACTGGCCAGCGATGCCGTTTTTCTGTCCCCTGCCGCAATGGAATGGTTGTCAGTCAAACAGGGAGATTCGATCGAAGTCAGTGCAGGCGCCAAACGCATCACGTTGCGGGTGGCCGGTGGACTGACGCGAGCACACGCCGGCCAGCGCATTGCCGTCATGGATATCGGCGCGGCACAGTGGCATTTCGATCAGCTCGGGCAACTCTCCCGCATCGAGCTGAAGCTGCGACAGGGTGTCGATCGCAACGCTTTCCGCGCAACGCTGGGCAAAGAGCTGGGCACATCCTACCTGCTGACGGAGAGCGAGGATGACGATGAGCGCGCACACAACATGTCGCGCGCCTATCGCGTCAATCTGAACATCCTGGCACTGGTGGCACTATTTACCGGCGCATTTCTGATTTTTTCCAGCCAGGTTCTATCCACTATCCGACGACGATCACAGCTTGCCCTGTTGCGTGTTCTGGGCATGACCCACCGACAGATACTGCGCCAGCTTCTGCTCGAAAGCGGAATACTGGGTGTACTGGGATCGTTACTGGGACTGGCGCTGGGGTATCTGCTGGCCGCCACGGCGCTGTATTTCTTTGGTGCAGATCTGGGGGCCGGCTTTTTCCCGGGGCTGGAACCCCGGCTGCATCCCGATCCTCTGGCAGCACTGTTTTATTTTCTGCTGGGCACGGGTGTCACCCTGTCAGGCAGCCTGCTGCCTGCATGGGAAGCTGCCCACGCCCATCCGGCGCCCGCGCTCAAATCCGGCAGTGAATACACCGTGCTGGCGGCACTGCGCGCTCCCCGACTGGCGGCTGCCTGTCTGCTGACAGGTGTCATCTTTGCCGGCTTGCCGCCGGTCGATGATCTGCCCGTGTTCGGTTACCTCGCCATTGTCCTGTTGCTGATCGGCAGCATGGCTGCGCTGCCGTACCTGTGCGAACTATTTTTTTCCACGCTGTCACGCGCACTCAATCCAAACAGATCAAGTGTTTTGTACACGCTGGCCATCACCCGGCTTTCGAATGCATCCGGTCTGGCAGCCATTGCGCTGGGCGGTGTACTGGTCAGTTTCAGCCTGATGGTCGCCATGGCGATCATGGTAGCCAGTTTCCGCATATCGGTGGATGACTGGCTTGCACGAGTGCTGCCGGCCGATCTCTACCTGCACCCCACCATTCATCAGGATATGCGTGGATTCATACCGGATGAGCAGCAAATCATTGCCAGCCAGCCAGGAATCGAACGCATCGACTTCATCCGCTCGATCCCGCTCACCTTCGACCCTGCCAGACCGAACATCACCCTGCTGGCGCGCCCGATCGACCGGAACGACCCCGGGCTGACGTTGCCTTTGACGGAAGATAGACTACCGCCCGGTGATATTCCGCCTGATGCGATACCGATCTGGGTATCGGAAGCCATGGTCGATCTGTATGGTTTCAAAACCGGTAAACGGGTCACACTCCCCTTTGCTGATCCGGAACAAACATTTATTGTCGCTGGAATCTGGCGTGATTACGGCCGCATATTCGGTGCAATCCAGATGCAATTGTCCGATTACCGCAGACTGACTGGCGATGACCATGCCAGTGATGCGGCGCTATGGGTAAAAGAGGGGGCTGCAATTGATACGGTAATATCCGCACTGCAGGCACTGCCGTTTGGCGATACGCTGGAAATCATGGAAACCGGCCGGGTCCGGGCAGTTGCCCTGAAGCAATTCGACCGTAGCTTCGTCATCACCTACCTGCTGGAACTGGTTGCGATTGGCGTCGGATTGATGGGCGTGGCCGCCAGCTTTTCCGCACAAACGCTGACCCGGATCAGGGAATTCGGCATGTTGCGCCATATCGGCCTCAGCAGACGGCAAATCCATCGCATGCTGACGCTGGAAGGCGGATTGCTGGCCGGATTCGGCATTACTGCCGGATTCCTGGCAGGAACAGGTATCAGCCTGATTCTGATTTTTGTCGTCAACCCGCAATCTTTTCACTGGACCATGCAGCTGCACATGCCCTGGACATGGCTGCTGCTGATGGCGCTGGCAGTATTGGGTGCTGCTGCACTGACGGCATTTGCTGCCAGCCGGCACGCAGCTTCCGGTAATGTCATCCGCGCTGTCAGGGAGGACTGGTAATGCGTTACTTATGGATACTGTTGGGCTGGCTTGCCGTCCAGAATATGCTGTTTTCCGCTCCGCCGGTACTGGCGCCGGTCGTTCCCGGCAAAGCACTCGAATTCCCGCAGGATTTCGGTGCTCACAATGATTTCAGGATCGAATGGTGGTATGTGACCGGATGGCTGGAAACCCCGGCAGGAAAACCGCTCGGTTTCCAGATCACATTTTTTCGTACAGCGACTGAAATCGACAGGGATAACCCCAGCCATTTCGCTCCCGATCAACTGATCATCGCGCATGTAGCGCTGTCTGACCCGGCAATCGGCAAATTGCAACATGACCAGAAAATCGCTCGCGCAGGGTTCGATCTGGCGTATGCCCGCACCGGTAATACGGATGTCAAACTGGATGACTGGATTTTTGTACGTGAAACCGATGGCCGCTACCGTACCCGTATCGAGGCAGAAGATTTCACTCTGGCGTTCATCCTGACACCTTCACAACCGCTGATGCTGCAGGGCGAGAATGGGTTTTCACGTAAAGGCCCGGGAGCGCCGCAAGCCAGCTACTACTACAGCGAGCCGCATTTACAGGTAAGTGGCATAATTAATCGCCAGGGAGAGGATATACCTGTAACCGGGACAGCCTGGCTCGATCGTGAATGGTCAAGCGAGTATCTCGACCCGAATGCTGCGGGCTGGGACTGGATCAGTGCAAACCTCGATGATGGCTCAGCGTTGATGGCATTTCAGATACGCGGAAAAGACGACAGCAAAATCTGGGCGTATGCCGCATTGCGCGACGCTTCCGGCCATACCCGGCTGTTTACACCTGACCAGGTCAGTTTTCATCCGATTCGCACTTGGCGCTCTGCCCGCACACAGGCCGTTTATCCGGTCGCCACCCGCGTCCTGACAGGCGAAACCGAGTGGCAGATTACACCTCTGATGGACGATCAGGAACTGGATTCACGTGCCTCTGCCGGAGCCGTTTACTGGGAAGGTGCAGTGACATTCACACGCGATGGCCAACCAGCCGGGCGTGGCTATATGGAACTAACCGGCTACGTGCGTCCGTTATCGATGTGAAACTGATTTGACAGACTGTCAGCAGATATTACAAACAGATAAAATCCACCCATTTGCTGATCAGGTAATTCGAGGTAATAACAGTATGAATCCGAATAATGAATTTTTTGACAGGGAACTGGATGTGCGCGGGCTTATTTGTCCACTGCCCATCCTGCGAACGAAAAAATCCCTGTCTGAAATGACACGGGGACAGGTGCTCAAAATCATGGCAACCGACCCGGGTGCAGTGATCGATTTCCAGGTATTCGCCGACCAGACCGGACATGAACTGCTGTCCTCATCCGAAACTACCGGTGAATTCCTGTTTTATCTGAAGAAAAAGTAAATTCCGGAAATACTGAAGGTGGTAAAGCAGCCATTTTTACCTTCATCATGACAACAAACCAGCAGAATTTTTCCTTGTTTCATGGCGCTCCACTATCATAGTAATCTTACCCCCAACATCATTTGCTTTTCTCAAAGCGCAAAGTCACACTCAGACCACCGTCAGGATTGTTGCTGATCAACAGCTCACCTCCATAGACCTGCATGATGTCACGTACGATGGCCAGACCGATACCGTGGCCAGGGATGGATTGATCGGCCCGTACACCACGTTCCAGGATACGGGCGATTTCGTGGGGCGAAATACCTGGGCCATCGTCCCTGACTTGAATCACCACTTGATCCTCCTGATAACCGGCAGATAAATGAATGCTGTGGTGACACCATTTGAATGCATTATCGATCAGGTTGCCAAGCAGCTCCATCAAATCACCTTCATCGATGCGCAAATTCATACTGTCATCGATCTTCACCGTAATATGCGGCCGTTTGTCACGGTAGACTCTGGTGATGGTATTGATGATCCTGTCCGCCATCGAACGTAACGGGATCAACCTCATACCCGGTGAACTGCCGGCAGTTGCAGCACGGCGCAATTGATACTGGATGGTGTTATCCATACGGTCGATCTGCTCTTGAATCGTTTTGAGCCGGGCAGCTTCGTCGTTTCCGCCATGAATCGCGCCCTGCAATACGGCAAGCGGCGTTTTCAGGCTGTGCGCCAGATCAGCCAGACCGTTACGATAGCGTTTCTGCTGTTTATGTTCGTGGGTAATCAGGGAATTGATACTGTCGGTCAGCAGCTTGAGCTCTTTGGGATAGCGGTCTTTCAGACTTTCCTGCCGGCCGGATTCGATCGCGGCAAGCTCCGTTGAAACCGTGCGTAATGGCAGCAACCCCCAGCGCAATACCAGCATTTGCGTAGCCAGCAGGAAAACGGCCATCAGACCCAGCCAGCCCCACAAATCTTCGCGATAACGTTCGATCTGCGCTTCCAGCAGCGCGGTATCGGTCATCACGTTGAAAATCAGTGGATAGTTGCCAGAAGATGTTTCCCAGGCAACGCTGTAGCGGTAGATGAAGTAGGGCTCTTCATCGAGCGTGATTTGCTCGAATTCCTGTTTACCCTTTTCCAGCAGCGTGATACCGGGAATCGGTTTATTCAGCGACGAAGTGGAGCGCCAGACGATGGTATTGGCAGGGCCGGTCACGAAAGCATAGATATCCGAGTTGACATGACCGAATTCTGCATCCAGCAGGTTGGTGGGAATTTCCAGTTCACCGGATTCATCCACTTCGGTATCACCCAGCAGCATCAGCAGCCTTGCAAACAGCCGATCCTTCACACCGATACGCGCACTGTCATAGAAGGCGCGATCCAATGTCAGGGTAATTCCGGCGATGAAAACCAGTAATACCAGAGCGGCACTGAGCAAGACGCGCTTGTTGAGCGACATCATGGCGATTTGCTGTTACATTCCAGCGTAAAACGATAGCCGCGCCCGCGCATGGTTTCGATCGGCTTCAATGTACCTTCCGGGTCGAGTTTGCGCCGCAACCTGCCGATCATGACTTCGAGCACGTTGCTGTCACGATCCTCATTGTGCGGATACAGGGCATCAGCAAGTGACTCCTTGGAAAGTATCTCGCCACGGTGGCACACCAGTTCTTCCAGCAGGCGATATTCAAACGATGTCAGTTCGATGTTCGCACCATCGACACTGACCGATTGTGCTGTGACATCCACCGCGATGGGGCCACACTTCAGCAAGGTTTGCGGTATGCCGACAGCACGGCGCAATAATGCCCGGACTCTGGCCTGCAGCTCTTCCATCTGAAACGGCTTGGTCAGGTAATCATCCGCGCCCATTTCCAGTCCCTGCACCTTGTCCTGCCAGCTGCTGCGCGCAGTCAGAATCAGGATAGGCAGCAGGCTGCCGCGTTCCCGCAGCGCCTTGATGATTTCCAGGCCGGATTTACCGGGCAGGCCGATATCGATGATAGCGGCATCGGGCCGGTATTCCGTGGCGAGAAACAATCCTTCATCGCCACTGCTGCTGGTATCGACCATATAGCCCGCTGCCTCCAACTGCCGGCGGATCTGATTTTGCAGACGAAATTCATCTTCGATGACCAGGATGCGCATTTAACTTTCCTGCAGCATACGGTAATGACTGAGGAACCTCTGCAAAACTATCTGCATTGCCATTTCTGCGTTAAAAGTCGGCTCAGAATGCTCATTTATTACGTAAACGTACCGGATTGAATCATGAAATTTATTTTTGAGATCAACGGGCTGATACGACGGCACCATTCAGTGCGTCGATCAGAATCGTGTGGACGGTACCCTGATCACTGAGAATCTTGATGCGGTAGACGCGATCGGTCTGACTGATTGCCAGTACGCGCCCCGAGAAATGCTGTTGCGCGATTGCGATCGCACGCTGTTCCGAAATACCACCAGCCGGCTTGCCTGCTCTGTCATGTCCACTGGCCGCATCATGCCGGCGGGCTGAAGTGTCCGGCATCGCAGCAACCATGATCGACATAATCAGTAAAGCTTGCTGCCATCTGCTCATCACACCACATCCTTACACACTGAAAATTGAAATCAAGCGGGAAAGGGATGAATTTCCGGTTCATCCCCATACCCGCTTGTGACATCAGAACCGTAACATAAAATCCACCCTTCCGGTATTGATCCCCATCATCATTTGCGGGGGAACGACGTACACCGGGGCTGGGACCGGAGGATAGTAGCCGTACTGCTGCGGCTGCGGGTAGTTCTGCCGGTAATAGGCAGGTGCCTGGTTGTAGATATGCACATGCCCGCCGGAATGACGATGGTGGTCATGACGATCATGGTGATGGTGGCGGTGATGATCATGGTGACGATGATGGCGATGACCTCTGTCTGCATGCGCTATAGAGGACATGGTGAGGCTGGCTGTTAATAAGCCGGTTAATATCAGGCCGGTCAGATTTCTTGTTTTTGTTTGAGTGGTCATGTCATTTCTCCTCGGTGTTGTGCTCATCAGGCCCATTCCTGATGGCGTCAATTTACGCCACTCTGTCTGAACGAAAACTGAATGAGGAAAACCTGATACAGCCGGCCGGATTTCATGATCGCAACACCTTTGCTGTGGAAGCGATGACCCATTATTTTGTTACACACTTTTGCCAGTACGTACCGACACTACTACAGAAGCAGTTCTGAGCCAGGAATACGCCCTTGCTTTTCAGTGTAATTGACTTGGGATAGGCCATCCACTTCGACATTGAACTTTATCGGATTTAAGGACTCACATAAGTGCCTGTAAAAAAACAGGTTTTTTATTCATCCAAACAGAGGAGATATCCGCCATGAAAGCGTCTGAATCCGGCAGTTGCATGAGACTGATTCGATTAACCGCAATTTTCTCAGCAACCCGGAATTGTCCTAAATCGGATTTCACTTTGAAGCCCGACTGGTAACTTACTTTTTTCTAATTCAGGAATTTCTCCGGAAATTCCGATTGCTGCAAGAAGGAGCGTTATTTATGGCTACAAGCATATTGAAGGATAAGACTGCACAGCAAGTCGCTGATAAACCGGCTTACGACAAATCAGAATGGTTTGACGCCAAGTACTACAAATACGGCCTGCTGCCCATTCTGGGCATAGCGGTATTCTGGGTATGGTATCAGCGTACGTTTGCCTATTCCCATGGCATGGATTCGATGGAGCCGGATTTTGACCGGATCTGGATGGGTCTGTGGCGTGTTCAGATGGTCGTTATCGTCTTGGCAGCATTCTCCATCTGGGGATGGCTGTTGAAAACCCGGAATACGGCAGAACAGCTTGCCAGCCTGACTCCCAAACAGGAAATAAAGCGGTATTTTTATTTCATGATGTGGCTTGGAGTCTATATATTTGCCGTTTACTGGGGATCAAGCTTCTTTACCGAGCAAGACGCCTCATGGCACCAGGTGATTATCCGGGATACCAGTTTTACACCCAGCCATATTCCTCTGTTCTATGGCTCATTCCCGGTGTACATCATCATGGGTATAGCGATGATCATTTACGCCAAAACCCGGTTACCGCTGTATAACAAGGGGTGGTCGTTCCCGCTGATCATGGTAGTGGCCGGCCCGCTGATGAGTCTGCCCAACGTTGGTCTGAATGAGTGGGGGCATGCCTTCTGGTTCATGGAAGAACTCTTCAGCGCGCCACTGCACTGGGGCTTCGTTATCCTGGCCTGGGCTGCCCTGTTCCAGGGTGGTCTTGCCATACAGCTCATAACACGTTATTCCAATCTGGTTGACGTGGAATGGAACAAGCAGGACAGAGCCATTCTGGACGATGTCGTAACAACTCCGTAACCGGGCATATTTCCAACCCTCTGGTAAATTCAGGGGGTTGGAACAGTCTGAATACCATCCCTCCCTGATTATCGAAACCTGATACTGTTATTGTGTTTTCCGATTCAGGTTGTCAGGATCCGGAAATGACAGATATCGATACCGTACGGTATTGGCCGGGTAATCAGAATTTTCTGCGAAGCAGGCTGCGAACAGCGTGGAGCCACTCAACTGCTGTTCGCAGTCACCATCACTAGCACACCATTTAAGCAGCGTCAGGATACCCTGGTATGGGACTGGCTACGGGAAATTTCAGAGTTGTTTAGCTTGCTTTTTGTCTAATCCAATGAATCACAGTAGCTCAGCAAAATCAACGAACAGCAGACGGTTGCACTACAAATGTTCTGCTTAGGAATCTCTGAAAAACTACCTGCGTTGCCAGTTCTGCGTTGCGGTACGCTCTTGCAGGATCAGTTCAGCCAGTTTCAAATCCTGCGGATACGTCACTTTGAAGTTATAAGCATCGCCCGTCACCAGTTTAGGAGAGAATCCCAGCGCTTCCACGGCACTGGCATCATCGGTAATTCCTGCCGGGGCTTTTTCCAGTGCTTCAAGTAATAACTTCGTACGAAACATCTGTGGTGTTTGTGCCTGCCACAGACGTTCTCTCGGCTCAGTGCACATCACCCGGCCAGTATCATCCGCACGTTTTAATGTATCTGCCAGCGGCACTGCCAGCAGGCCACCGATTTCATCCTGCGCAAGCTGATCGAGCAATCGTTCAACCAGCGCCCGGCTCAACCCTGGACGAGCTGCATCGTGTACCAGTATCCAATCCTGATCCTGTACATGATTCTCAGCACGCAATGCTTTCAGTCCGTTGGTGACGCTTTCGGCACGGGTTGCTCCGCCGCAGCCAAACACCCGGATCTTGCCGGCAAATTCACTCCAGTCATGCCGTGCCCATTCTGTATCGTCAGGTGCCAGTACAACACAGACCATGCCAATACGCTCTGCGCTACACAAGGTGCGCAACGCATGATAAATCATCGGTTTACTAGCCAGTGGCCGGTACTGCTTGGGAATATCTTCTCCCATACGCGAGCCGGAACCGGCAGCCGGGATCAGTGCTATGAATTCAGCCATGCAACCACCCTGTGAGCAGATATGAATCCATAACCATCAGGAAATGGCACTTTCGTGGTCGATTTGTGCAAAATGCCGGGCGACTGACCAGCGCGCCCCAATCCACCCCAATGTGCCGGAGAATAAGATCAGAATCAGGCTGTCCTGCCAGGAAAGAGGATCGAGTGTGAACGTGGTGGCATATAACCGGGCCAGTTCAGACAAAGTCTCATTCAATTTGATGATTGTAAAATAAAGCAGCAGCCAGGCCAGCGCAGCACCTGCCAGCCCCTGTATCGCGCCAAAATAAAGAAATGGACGGCGGATATAACTATCCGTAGCACCAATCAGCTTGGACAGCTCGATTTCATCGCGCCGCGTCAGTATCTGCAAGCGGATGGTGTTGAACATGACGATGACGAGTGTCGTGCCAAATACTGATGTCAGCATGATAACGACCAGCCTGCCAACATCGAGCATGACATCCAGTTTTCTGGCCCAGTCGGTATCCACCAGTACATGAGCGATCTTGGGCCAGGCTTGCATCATGGCCTGCATTTTTTCAATTTCACCGGCGGACAGGCTGCCAAGGTTGACCACGAATGCATCCGGCAGCGGATTCTGTTCGAGATTACGCATTACCTCAGCCATCCCGCTTTCCCGTTGCAATTCCTGCAGTGCGATATCCCTGGAGATGAACTGGAAACCTTCAATTACAGTCATTTCCTCCAGTCGGGTATTGATCAGTTCCACATCAGCCGAACCCGCCGCAGTATCCAGGATAAGGGTCATCTGCTGCGAATCCGTTGCGTGCCCGGATAGTGCGCGCAAATTTTCCAGCAGGATGAAGATACCGGCCGGCAGACTCAGGACGATGCTGAAAACGATGATGCTCAGCAAGCTGGTCATCGGCGTTCCGGCAAGCTGCCTGAGTGCACGTATCAGCGCATAGCCATGTTGGGATAACCAGTTGCTCATGCGACCAACTTTCCCTGTTTCAATTCGATGATACGATGCCGGGTCGAATCAAGCAGCATTCTGTCGTGTGTCGAAATGAGAACGGTGACACCCACCTGGTTGAATGATTCGAATACCGCCATGATGTCCCGTGCATAATTGCTATCGAGATTGGCGGTAGGCTCATCGGCGATCAGGAGAGATGGACGATGGACAACTGCACGGGCAATACACAACCGCTGTTTTTCACCACCCGACAAGGTAATCGGATCCGCTCTTTCCTTATCCAGCAGACCAACTTTATCCAGCGCAGCACGCACTCGTGATGCACTGGTTCTGGTATCGAAGCCAGTCACCTGCAGCGGCAGCATGACGTTGGCAAAGACGTTGCGATCGTACAGAATTTTCTGTTCCTGAAAGATCATTCCGATATTCCGGCGTAAGTAAGGAATGGCACTGCGCCTGAGTGTACCGATATTCTGCTGCCCAACGATGATACTTCCGGAGGTCGGGCGCTCTATGGCCGCAATCAACTTCAGCAATGTGCTCTTACCGGCACCGGAATGTCCGGAAAACAAAATCAGCTCTCCCTGATCAATCGACAGGGTAATGCCTTTGAGCGCCTCAAATCCTCCCGGATAACACTTACTGACATCGTTGAAGCTGATCATTGCCGCCATACCGGACACTCAAACAAGGCAAAAGACGTCAGTCGAACAGTGCTTCAGCAAATTCACGGGCATTGAAGGGCCTTAAATCATCCAGCCCCTCCCCCACCCCGATGAAGCGCAGTGCTGGTGGTGTATCGGTAAATTGTGCAGCGATGGCAGCAATCACTCCGCCCCTGGCAGTTCCATCCAGTTTGGTCATGACCAGCCCGGTAACGCCCAGCGCATCATTGAAAGCCTTTAACTGGCTGACGGCGTTCTGACCGGTATTTGCATCCAACACCAGTAATACCTCGTGTGGCGCATCCGGGATAGCTTTAGCGATGACTCGCTTGATTTTCCTGATTTCTTCCATCAGATGAAGCTGGGTCGTCAGGCGACCGGCGGTATCAGCCAGGACGATATCGATTTTTCTGGCAACGGCAGCATTGATTGCATCGAAAATCACGGCTGCCGGATCACTTTTTTTACCCGGGTCACTTTCCTGTGAAATGACCGTGATCTGGTTACGTTCACCCCATACCTTGAGCTGTTCCTGTGCTGCCGCGCGAAAAGTGTCGCCCGCCGCCAGCAATACGGAGTGTCCCTGTGACTGGAAATAATGGGCCAGCTTGCCGATGGTCGTAGTTTTACCAACACCATTCACACCCGCGATCATGATCACGAAAGGTGTATGCCCGGTTGTGACCAGTGGCCGTTCCAGCGGCTGCAGCAGTTCGGTCAGCACATCCTGCAAGACTGTTTTGAGCTGTTCCGAATCATCCAGTGCATCACGCCTGACACGAGTGCGCAATGATTCCAGCAACCGGTTTGTCGCTTCGATTCCGGTATCTGCCGTCAATAAAGCAGTTTCGAGCTCTTCGTACAAATCCTCATCGATTTTCCTGCCACCGAACAATCCGGATAACTGCTTTCCAAGCTGCTGTCGTGTACGTGTCAGCCCTTGCCTGATCTTATCGGTAAAACTGACCGGCCTGGTTTCAACCTGAGCCGGATTTTTTTCATCAGGATTCTTTTTGGATTTAAAAATACTAAACATTCTGGTAGGCTGTTTCTGTTTCAGGAAGGTAAATATCATACCATCAACCGGTTACCGGGGTGGTGCCGGTCACCCGACCCAAGTCTGTTCAATTTCCAGTACGACATGAAAATCAGTTTCCATTTCAGCTACTTCGCCACTTTACTTTGCATTACATTGGCATGGCCGCTGCCGGCTACAGCCAATTCACATGAATATCTGCTCGACAACGGTCTCAAACTGGTCGTCAAAGAAGATCACCGTTCCCCCGTCGTTATTCAACAGGTCTGGTATAAAGCCGGCAGTATGGACGAAGTCAATGGCACAACCGGTGTTGCACACGCGCTGGAACATATGATGTTCAAGGGAACGGATAATGTGCCTGCCGGTGAATTTTCCAGAAAGATTGCTGCCATCGGTGGCAAGGAGAATGCATTCACCAGCCGTGACTACACTGCTTATTATCAGCAGCTGCACCAGCGCCACTTACCGATGGCGATGGAGCTCGAATCCGATCGCATGCACAACTTGCAATTGACGGAGGAAGCATTCGCCAAGGAAATACAGGTTGTCATGGAAGAAAGAAGATTGCGTACCGATGACCAGGCACATTCACTATTGTATGAAAAGATGATGGCAACGGCTTTTCAGACACACCCTTACCGGCGTCCGGTCATCGGCTGGATGAACGATCTGGAGAATATGCAGGCAAATGACGCCAGGGACTGGTACCAGCGCTGGTATGCTCCCAATAATGCGGTGCTGGTGGTGGTGGGTGACGTTGATCCAGAAAATGTGTTCGCACTGGCAAAAAAATATTACGGAAGATTCAATGTCGCCAGGATCCCTGCTCTGTCTGAACGCAAACCGCAAATCGAACCGCCTCAAACAGGAATCAAGCGTCTGGTGGTGAAAGCCTCTGCACAACTTCCCTACTTGATCATGGGATACAAAGTCCCCGTTCTGAAAGATCCGAAAAATGAATGGGAGCCCTATGCACTGACCATTCTGGCAGAGGTGCTGGATGGCAATGCTTCTGCAAGACTCAACAAAACACTGGTACGCGAAACACGTGTCGCGATCTCGGCCGACGCCAGCTATAATGCCATTGAACGCGGCCCGGGTACTTTTTTCATCGATGGAGCGCCCAGCGAGGACAAGACGGTGGATGATCTGGAGCAGTCGATCCGTACTGAAATCGGCAAAATCATCCAGTCCGGAGTTACACAGGAAGAGCTTGCGCGCGTCAAGGCACAGGTAGTGGCAAACCATATTTATCAGCTCGATTCCACATTTGCTCAGGCAATGCAGATTGGCAGACTGGAAAGCGTCGGGCTGTCCCACCGCGATGCAGATATCATTCTGGAAGGGTTGCAGGCGGTTACCGCGGAACAGATCAGGAAAGTGACCGAGAAATATCTGATCGATGATTCACTGACGATTGCCGTGCTGGATCCGCAACCTCTACCAGAAACCGCACACCCCCGAAACAGTAACATCGAGCTGAAACATTGATCCTGGAGGAAACATTGATCGTGACGATTCATTGTCTGCTTCGTAACCATACCAATTGCAAGCTGCTGACTCTTTTTCAGCTCGGTTGATCCCCTATAAATGTCCCGGCCGATCCGCGCCTTCATAAATTGTGCTGCTTTACGGCACAACCTCGCCGTCGTCCGCAGACATGTTCACCAAGCCCGTATCATGGCCGTCGTCAAGGCTGATGCCTATGGTCACGGTTTACTTCGTGTCGCCCGGGCACTTGATGCTGTCGACGGATTTGCGGTGCTTGAACTGGAAGCAGCGATTCAATTGAGAGAAGCCGGATTCAGCCAGCCTATCCTGCTCCTGGAAGGTTTCTTTTCGATAGAGGAAATTGAAGCGATCGATCACTACAAGCTGAACACGGTAATTCACTGTCATGAACAGCTATCGATGCTGCTGGCCCATAAAGAAACAGGAAAACCGGATATCTTCCTCAAAATCAATACCGGGATGAACCGTCTTGGCTTCAGGCCTGAAGAGGGAAATTCTGTCTTGAACAGGCTCAGGCAATGGCGTACAGATATCAGTATCACGCTGATGACACATTTTGCCTGCGCCGATGATTTACTGGAAGCAGATCATGTTGATCAGCAACTGGGCAACTTTGCACGACTCGAGGAAAAACGGGAAGGCTGTATACCCCGAACATTGGCCAATTCTGCTGCAATCCTGCGTTATCCCGGAACACATGCAGACTGGGTACGTCCCGGCATAATACTCTATGGCGCCTCCCCTTTACCGGACAAAACAGGTATCGAACTCGGATTACAACCAGTCATGACTCTGACCAGCCGGATCATCGCTGTACAGCATCTTGATTTTTCGGATCGACTGGGATATGGAGGACAGTTCGTTGCCGATCAGCCGATGCGTGTCGGAGTCGTTGCAGCAGGTTACGCGGACGGGTACCCGCGCCATGCTCCTACCGGAACTCCGGTACTGGTCAACGGCCGACGCACACGCTTGATCGGACGTGTTTCAATGGATATGTTGACTGTTGACCTGAGCGGAATCAGTGAAGCTGGTGCAGGGAGCCTGGTAACCCTTTGGGGTGAAGGGTTACCGGTAGAAGAAGTTGCCAGATCGGCACAAACTATCAGTTACGAGCTCCTGGCTGCACTTTCTCCGAGAGTGCAAACCGTGAGCTCTGTCCCCTGACTACTGATTGAATTCTGATTATTCAACTTTGGCGTTTTTACGCAGTGATTCGACCACCGCTGCAAACTTGCGCTGCAATACCCGCTGCTGCATATTTTGTTTTACTTCCTCGAAGGAAGGCGGAACAGCGGTCCGGACATCATCCAGACGAATGACGTGCCAGCCAAAAGGGCTCTGTACCGGTTGACTGGTGGTTTCGCCTTTTTTCAGTCTGGTCAGCGCATCAGCAAATGGTTTGACGTACACAGCCGCTGAACTCCAGCCCAGTTCGCCACCATTACTCTTGCTGCCAGTGTCAATGGAACGTTCGCCCGCCAGTTTATCGAACGCACTGCCTTTTTTGAGAGCCGCAACCAGATCCTTGGCTTCCTGCTCGGTTTCCACAAGAATATGACGTGCTTTGTATTCCTTGTCGCCCATCTGTGCTTTTACTGATTCATACTCCTTGCGCAATTCGCTGTCGCTGACCGGATTGTTCCGCATGAAATCAGCCTGATATGCTCTGATCAGTATGCCCTGGCGTGCGAGATCGATCTGTGTTACCACCTCCGGGCTACGGTCAAGCCCTTTCTTGATTGCTTCCTGCGCCAGTATCTCTTCCGTGATGAGATTTTCACGTAATGCGTTCCTTACTTCAGCCGAATCGGGCTGGCCCTGCGCTGTTGCAGCCTTGACTACCAGGTCGAGACGTGATTGCGGAATCGCTACGCCGTTGACCTTGGCGACTGTCCCCCCGCTCTGGGCATTCAGAGGAGCAACACAGACCAGCCCCAGAACAGTCAGTGGCACACAGAGAAACTTGGATAAGCGCATAAAATTTCCTTTATTGAATAGTATTAAGTGGTTGACAAATTTTATCTGAGAAGCATACATCTTAACAAAATACAGATGAATCCTTTTCAGAAACAGATAAATTTTTCACAAACTTCCTGAAGGATGTATCCGTAATCCCTGTCACTGCCGCCTGTCTATTCAGGCAGAACCTTCCTGAATGGCTTGACGGTTACTTTTGCATACACGCCAGACAGCAGATACGGGTCTGCGTCTGCCCATTCCCGGGCAGCATCCAGTGATGCAAACTCAGCCACTATCAGACTTCCGGTAAACCCGGCCGGCCCCGGGTCAATGCTATCTATCGTCGGACATGGGCCAGCCAGTAACAGCCTTCCCTGCTCCTGCAATTCACGGATTCTGGCCAGATGTGCAGGGCGGCTGGCAGCCCGCTGTGCCAAGCTATCGGGAACATCCTCACCATATATCAAATAAAGCATGTCTGTTTTCTCTCAATCCATATGAATTTTCTGCGATTTCCGGAAAAATCATCTAAGCTCGATTTCATTTCTCCAGAAAAGGTAAAACCGGGTTTACCGTAAGCAACCATTGTTCATGCCAATACAGGCGGCAAACGGGAAGCCAGTGTATTACGCTCAACCGTTGCTGTCCCGAGCAAGGCAAAGCCGTGCAGATTACCGGCTTCATCGTGATAAAGCGCTTTCATGCCATTCTCGATCGCTACGACTTCCCATTCGCCTTGTACAGCAGGGTCAGGGGGTGAGACGACGGTCGGACATGCAGGCGTCTTGACCATTACCGGCATCGCCGGGTAGTGCAGCAGCGTTGGATTGCCAGCAATCGTCGCTGCCAGAGCCCTGCCCGCATGCGCAATCGGCAAAATGAAAGGTAAAACCTTTCCTTCCACTTCTGCACAATCTCCCAAAGCATAAATATTCTGAATACTGGTCTGCAAATAACGATTCACGGCAATGCCGCGATTCACCTGAATTCCAGCAACCGCAGCCAGGCGGGTACGTGGTCTCAGACCCACAGCGGACAGGATCATGTCTGCCTGAACGACTTTGCCACCCTCGTAGAACAACTGATAGTACCCGTTTTCCTTACTGACTCTTTCGACCGTTGTACCGAGTAAAAAATTGACCCCTGCTGCAGTCAGTTTATCGCGAAAGAACCTGCCAGCCTCGGGAGGAAGCAATCGCCCTAACGGTTGTGGGCTCAGGTCGAATACACTTACCTGATAACCTTTTGCTGCAAGATCATTGGCAAACTCGCAACCTATCAGTCCGGCACCCAATATGGCGATATGGCGCTTACTTTCCAGGGCTTCACGAAATTTGCGGTAATCATCCAGATTATTGACGGATAATATTTCATCCACACCTTCTCCCGGTATCGGCAGGCGAATCGGGTCAGCTCCCAGCGCCAGAACGAGTCGATCGTAAGTCAGTTGTCCGCCTTCTTCGAAAGAAACACTGCCTGCAGCAACATCGATAGCGTTGACACTGGTATAAGGCCGCACCGTAATATCCAGTTGCCCGGACATTTGCATGGTACCGGCACTCAAAATCGAATCAGGCGTTTTACCCGTTGCCAATGCATTGGATAACATCGGTTTTGAATAAAAACTGCCGTGATCGGCAGACAGGAGAGTAATCGGTACCGCGGCATCCAGTTTCCGCAATTCACGTACCACCGTATAACCAGCCAATCCGCTTCCCACCACTACCACAGACGGCTGATTCATCTTGATACACCCCACCTGACTCCAGTCAATTTACTTCTCCCTTTTTCTTAAATGGTGAAGCCGGTAATTTTTTGTACATCTCTGCCTGTAATTTCAGATTTTGTACAGCAACCAGCGTATTTTCCAGGTTTTTATTGTACCTCAAGCAAAGAGGATTCCAGTGACATACCAGGGGGAGTTACGTGAAATCACACATCCCTTGATATTGTGAAATATGTCACCATATAGGCGCTTGGCTTGAACGATTATTTTTTATTACTCTCAAAGTCAGATAGGCGTACCAATCAACTTGAAGGAAGAGGATGATGAAACGGATTTTTCTTTTTATAGTAACGAACCTGGCCATACTGTTAATGCTGAGCATCACCCTGCGTCTGCTTGGCGTTGACCGCATACTGGATGCCGAAGGCAGTGAATTAAATTTTAATGCGCTGCTGGTTTTCTCGGCCGTACTGGGATTTGGCGGCTCGCTCATTTCTCTTGCCATGTCCAAGTGGAGTGCAAAACACATGACCGGCGCCATGGTCATTGATGTGCCTTCCAACTCAACCGAGGGCTGGCTGGTGGAAACGGTACGTCGTCAGGCAAAAGCGGCAGGAATAGGCATGCCTGAAGTAGCGATCTACGATTCACCCGATATCAACGCATTTGCTACCGGAATGAACCGGAACAATGCGCTGGTGGCAGTCAGTACGGGATTGTTGCAAAAAATGAACCGGGACGAGGCTGAGGCCGTGCTGGCTCACGAAGTCAGCCATGTTGCCAATGGTGACATGGTAACGCTTGCATTGATCCAGGGGGTCGTGAATACCTTCGTGATTTTTCTCTCCCGGATCATCGGCCATATCGTCGATCGCGCCGTTTTCAAATCGGAAGAAGGGCACGGGCCAGCTTATTTTGTGACCAGCCTGATCGCTCAAATGGTGCTGGGTATCCTTGCCACGATTATCGTGATGTGGTTCAGCCGTCAGCGTGAATTCCGCGCGGATGCCGGCAGTGCGCAGATTTCCGGAAGGAACAAGATGGTTGCTGCGCTGCGGCGGTTGCAGCAGGAGTATGAACCTTCTCATTTGCCAGACAAGATTGCTGCTTTTGGCATCTCCGGACAAAAAAGCCAGATCGGGCGTCTGTTCATGTCGCACCCGCCTCTGGAAGAGCGAATCCAGGCACTGCAATCTGCCTGATGAAACAAAACCGGGGCTGGTATTTACCCAGCCCCGGCAGAAATACCGTCAATATAACTGCCCTAACCGAATCAATCATCGATTATTATCTCTTCTTCATCAAAATTCACGGGCTCCTCTTCGGAAGCAGCACCGTCATTTTTTATCAGACTCTCTCGTCTTTGCAAATAGGCATCACGGACAAACTCATATTTATCCAGAGAAGCTTCCTCCAGCGTTTTGTCCAGATCCAGTAATTGTTCACGCCGATCGATAAATTCGACAGTCGTAACGGGCAGACGTACGGTCAGCAGATCGAAGCTAGTGTAAATAGCTCTTGCCGGGTGGAAAATGGTACTGTCCACACCAATCCCTACCGTATCTCTTACCGTGCTGGGCCCCAGTATCGGTAACACGAGGTAGGGGCCGCTACCAATTCCATAGAAACCCAAAGTCTGGCCGAAATCTTCATTACGTTTACTGATATCGATATCACTCACCTGACTGATATCGCTGGCCAGATCGATAGCGCCCAACATTCCAAAAGTTGTATTGATCACGATACGTGTTGTGCTTGCCATTGCATCCATGAACTTCAATTGCAGCAACGAATTGGCAGCAACAACGACATCATCGAGATTGGAAAAAAAATTGCCAACGATCATTCTAACCGGAGACGGTATAAACCGCTGATATCCCCTGGCAACAGGCTCCAGCACGACTTCATCCAGTTTCTCATTGAACGAGAATACCGCACGGTTCATCGATTCCAGAGGATCATGCCGATTATCCACAGTGGCACAAGCCGACAGTACACTACCCAATGCCAAGAGTATCAATAGTTTCCGAAAACAAAGAGAGCAAGTAAACATAACCCGTTAATTATTCTTTATATGAATTGGACATATTGCCACAATCAGAGAAATCACAGTAAACCAACTGGCAAAATATAAACGGCAATCAACTGCATGGATTGAACCTTTCGCTTATTCTACAGAGTTGCTTTCTCCGTTCTTCGCATACCCTGACCAAATATCCGATCAGCCACTGCCAATGTTTTATCGATTTCCTCATTACTGTGCGCAGCAGAAACGAAACCTGCCTCGAATGCGGAAGGAGCGAAATATACGCCCTCTTTCAGCATGGCATGAAAAAAGTGGTTGAATGCCTCACGATCGCTCTCCATCACTTCAGCAAAACTTTCCGGTGGAGATTTTCTGAAATAAAGACCAAACATTCCACCCACCGCCTGTGCACAGAACGCCACACTATGTTTTGCAGCCACCGCAGTCAACCCCTCGGTCAGTTTACGAGTCATGGTCGACAATTTGTCGAAGAAGCCAGGTACCTGGATCTGATGCAATGTTTCCAATCCGGCAGCAACGGCAACCGGATTACCGGAAAGTGTACCTGCCTGGTATACCGATCCCAGCGGCGCAAGACATTCCATCACATCGCGCCGACCACCAAAGGCCGCCATAGGTAGTCCCCCTCCGATCACCTTACCCAGAATGGTCAGATCCGGTTTGATACCATATAATCCTTGCGCACATTCCAAGCCCACACGGAAACCGGTCATCACCTCATCCAGAATCAGTAAACTGCCATGTTTCGTACATAATGTGCGCAATGTCTCTAGAAACTGAGAGGTCGCTTTAATCAGATTCATGTTGCCAGCCACCGGCTCGACAATCACGGCTGCAATTTCAGTACCCATCTTGCTGAAAGTTTCTTCTACCCCTGCCACATCGTTATAGTTCAATACCAGGGTATGGCCTGCCGTCTCAGCAGGAACTCCCGCTGAACTGGGGTGACCAAAAGTCAACGCACCGGAACCGGCTTTGACCAGCAGCGCATCATCATGCCCGTGATAGCAGCCTTCAAACTTAATGATCCGATTTCTGCCGGTATAGCCACGCGCCAGCCGAATGGCACTCATTCCCGCTTCAGTACCGGAACTCACCAGCCGTACCATTTCCAGAGAAGGCAGCAAACGGCACAGTAACTCGGCTATTTCCAGTTCCGCAGCCGTTGGCGCACCAAAAGAGGTACCATGTCCTGCTGCAATCTGGACTGCCCTGACGACATCCGGATGTGCATGCCCAAGAATGAGTGGCCCCCATGATCCAACATAATCGATATAGGATTTTCCTTCCACATCCCAGAAATAGGCGCCCTGCCCCCGTTGAAAAAAAACAGGTGTGCCTCCTACGGATTTAAAAGCCCGTACGGGTGAATTGACTCCTCCCGGAATATATTGCCTGGAACGTTCGAATAGTTGCTGGTTAGTGATCGTCATTGGAATGTTTATAAAGATTATTGAGAAACTTTTGATTCAATCAAATAATTCTGAGAAATACCGCGCGGCAGACTGGATATCTTGTGCACCGAACAAAGCCTGACTGACAGCCACAGCATCACATCCGCTAGCAATCAACATTCCGGCATTATCCAAATCGATACCGCCAATTGCCACGACAGGAATACCCAGTTTCTTTTTTGCAGCAGTCAGCAACTCAATCGGCGCCTGATACGTTCCCGTTTTGGTCATGGATGGATAAAAAGCGCCAAACGCAACATAATCTGCTCCTGCTTCTTCCGCTTCGATCGCGCGGTCGAGCTGATTGTAACAGGAGACCCCGATAATTTTATCCTGGCCCAAATGACATCTGGCTACCGCCGGAGAAATGTCATCCCCACCCACATGTAAGCCCTCTGCATCGATCTCCATGGCCAGATCCAGGTGATCGTTGACGATCAGGGGAACCTGAAACTGCCTGCAGAGCAGATGAATCTCCGCAGCTTGCACAAGTCGCAATCGGCTGTCGGCCGTTTTGTTCCGGTATTGGAGCCAGCTCACTCCACCAGCTAACGCCTGACGAACTGCATCACACAACCGACCGGTATCTGCCATATCGGGGGTAATTGCATAAAGACCACTTACTCCACCCTGTTTCATAGGTTCAGCTGCTGGTACCACCGCCAGTCTCTTCCTCCGGATTTTCGCTCTCTGTCCAGAAAAACCTGTCCGGAATATACTGCCCCATTCCAGGACGGAAACCTGCCTTGAGTGTATGCCAGGTAAAATCCTGCGCCTCATACACACTATCCATAATCGACATACCATGAGCGAGTGAGGCCGCTATTGCAGAAGACAAGGTACACCCCGAACCATGAAACGATCCGGGTAAACGCTGCCACGCATCGGAGCGGACCACGCCATTGGCATCGTAAAGTATGTTGACTACCTCTGGCGTGTTTTCGTGAGCGCCTTTGATGAGCACATAACCACATCCCCATTGCAGCAGCCGGTCTGCACTCTGTTTCAGATCCAGTATTTCCGGATCATCCTCGTCATCGAGCGCAATACGCCTGGCTTCCATACTATTGGGTGTAACAATGGTTGCCTGAGGAAACAGCATTTCACGCATGGCCGCAATGACTTCTTCATTGGCAAACGTGTCACCGCGGCCGGAAGCCAGGACGGGATCCAGCACCAGCGGGATATCCGGATAATCCGATATGATTTCAGCAATGGCCGAGATGATTTCAACGCTGCCCAGCATGCCGATCTTGAATGCCTGTACCGGCATATCCTGCAGAACGGTCCGTGCCTGATCAGTAACCCATTCGGCATCCATCACGAATATATCCTCAACACCGGTCGTATCCTGCACAGTCACGGCAGTAAGCACAGTAAGCGGATGGCAGCCCATTCCGGCAAGTGTCAGTATGTCCGCCTGGATACCAGCCCCCCCGCTCGGGTCGCTGGCAGCAAAGGATAATACGATTGGTGGTGGTAGAGACATGCACTAATACCGTAAAATGTCATTTTAACTTAAGCAAATCTACTTATCTATTATGACTACAGAGGACAACCAGGTTTACAATCGTTATATGTGCATGATTTGTGGTTTCATCTATGACGAAGCAGAAGGGTGGCCACAGGATGGTATTCCTGCCGGAACCCGCTGGGAAGACGTTCCCATGAACTGGACATGTCCTGAATGTGGTGCACGGAAAGAAGATTTTGAAATGGTCAAGGTGTAATGCGTATTCTTCATACCATGTTACGGGTAGGCAATCTGGAACGTTCGATCCGGTTTTATACCGATGTTCTGGGAATGCAGATCCTGCGCCGCAAGGACTACCCGGAGGGAAAATTCACCCTCGCTTTTGTCGGTTATCAAAGTGAAACAGAAGGTACGGTACTGGAACTGACTCATAACTGGGAAACCGATCACTACGATCTCGGAACAGGTTTTGGACATATTGCCATTGAAGTCGACAATGCCTATGAAGCCTGTGAGAAAGTCCGGAATCTTGGTGGTCGCGTTACGCGCGAAGCAGGTCCGATGAAGCATGGGGCTACCGTTATCGCCTTCATAGAGGATCCGGATGGTTACAAAATAGAGTTCATTCAGAAGAAAACAGCATAGCCGTTTATATGCCTGAATATTCTGTATACAATACGGTTTGGCAGTTCCTCAAACCATATTTATGATGGTATGTTACTTTACTGCAGGTTACCGGTACCGGCAAAACCATCATGTCACGGATTCCTGAAAAGTGCTTGCGTTTACAGGCATGTCAGGCATTCATGAGATATTCAGAAAAATTTCTACTGCACATCTCGTGTTAATGGCATAAACAATCCTGACTGTTCAACTATTGGAATAACCAATCACATAGACAGGTGAACAAAATGGGTACAACGATCCATGAAGAAACAAGTGCAGCTCAACCTCCATTGAATTTTACCGATGGTGCTGCCAGCAAAGTAAAAGAACTGATTGAAGAAGAGGATAATCAGGCGCTCAAATTAAGGGTTTTCGTCAGTGGTGGCGGCTGCTCCGGGTTCCAATACGGCTTTACCTTCGATGAGATCGTCAACGAAGATGATTTCGTGATGGAAAAGCAGGGAGTGAAACTATTGGTCGATTCGATGAGCTTTCAGTACCTGGTAGGCGCAGAAATCGACTATCAGGAAAGTGCCCAAGGCGCACAGTTCGTTATCAAAAATCCATCCGCAGCCAGCACATGCGGATGCGGCTCTTCCTTCTCGGTCTAAAGTCTCAGGCCGGGTAAATCGCACCCAGCGTCCGGCTGCCAGTTGCGCCGGTTACAGCAGGAAGATTGCCAGGAGCGCGTTCAATCGATTGTCGCGCCAGCCAGGCGAATGCGCACGCCTCCACCCAGTCAGCCTCGATACCCAGTGCATCAGTTAGGTTGATTCTCCGACCCGGTAATTGCTGCTGCAACCGGGTAACCAGGGTGCCGTTATGCGCCCCTCCCCCGCATAAATAGAGCTCACGGACAGCAGGATAGTAAGTCTCGACTGAATCGGTGATCGTTCGCACAGTCAACTGCAGCAACGTGGACTGAACATCCTGTGTAGCTTCATCACCCCTCAAACAAGGTTGCAACCAGTCAAGACTGAACATTTCTCTGCCGGTACTTTTTGGTGGTGGCAAAGAAAAATAGGGAAAATTCAGCAGATTTTCCAGTAGTGGATTGATCACCCTTCCTGATTCCGCCCATGATCCATTGTGGTCATAAGTCATACCTGTATGCTTCAGACACCAGGCATCCATCAACATATTCCCTGGTCCACAGTCAAAGCCATTCACACCGCCACTGACGGGTAAACTGGTTATATTGGTGATCCCACCGATATTGATGATCAGGCGGTGAATATCCTGGTGTGCAAACATTTCATGATGAAATGCAGGAACCAGTGGTGCTCCCTGCCCTCCGGCAGCAATATCACGACTCCTGAAATCAGTCACGACAGTCATACCTGTCAATTCCGCCAGCAGGGCACCATTTACCAGTTGGATACTGTAGCCGTTTTCCGGTTGCGGGCAATGCCTGATCGTCTGGCCATGGCAGCCAACTGCTATGATCTCCCCGGGATCAATCCCGGATTTCTCAAGCAACCGTCCCACTGCTTGCGCATACCACCCTGACAACTGGTTACTCAGTATGGCTGCACGGTGCAGTTCATTTTCACCGGCCTGATTCAGGCCCAACAGCGCAGCCCGGAGAGGCTGATCATAGGGAATATAACAGGTATGCAGCAGCGAAAACGACGGCCCGGAGAAATCTACCAGTACTGCATCGATACCATCCAGACTGGTACCCGACATGATGCCGATGTAATACATTTCATCCGATATGTGTACTGCCCGGAACTGAATCAGTTCAACGCAGCAAAGCTGGAATTACGCAGCAGATCAAGCTGGGAAAGCAACTCGCTGGTTTGTCTGCGGAAAGTTGAATAATGTTTCTTACTAATGGGCTGAGCAGCCGGCATGACGATTCTGGAAGGATCACGCTGAACACCGTTTACCCGTAACTCATAGTGGAGATGCGGGCCGGTTGCCATTCCGGTTGACCCAACAAAACCGATAACATCCCCCTGCCTGACACGCTTTCCTTTCTGCAATCTCTTGTCGAAACCCGAAAGATGACCATACGCAGAGCTGTACTGTGCATTATGTTTGAGTACCACCAAATTTCCGTAGCCATTCTGCCAGCCCTTGTATTCAACGATACCATCCGCTGTCGCCATCACAGGCACTCCTCTCGGAGCAGCATAGTCGACTCCCCTGTGGGCGCGCCATCGCTTCAATATGGGATGATAGCGCGCATTGGAGAATCCGGAGCTGATCCGGGAAAATTTCAGAGGTGCCATCAGGAAAGGTCGACGCAGGCTTTCTCCTTCAGGTGTGTAGTATTCACCCTTACCGTCTGATGGTTGAAAATAAACGGCTCTCCGGGATTTACCCTTATTGAAAAACTCTACTGCAAGCACTCGGCCCACCTGAATTTTTCCACCTTCATCCTGCCTGGATTCATAAACGACTGTAAAATAGTCACCTTTCTGGATATCCCGATGGAAGTCGATACTGCTGGAGAAAATATCGATCATCTGAGAAGCAATTGTACTCGGCAAATCGGCCTTATCAACGGCTGCAAACAATGAAGTGCTGATTACCCCTGAACCGATCTGGATATGAGTATCACTTTTACCGGATTGCTCACTCAGTTCAAACGCACCGTCCACTTTTTCAACCTGGAACTGCTCACCATTTCCATAGAAATAACGTAATGTCAGCAATTCTCCATCTGGACGAGTTTCCGCATGAACGACTTCGCCCGGCTTAAGCTGGCTCATTGCCTTGCTGCCACGAGTCGCATCCAGAAAATTGTTTTTATCTTCCTGGCTGATTTCAAGGCGGGCAAGAATCGCTACAATGGTATCCCCCCGGCGTATACTTTCCTGGTGCCAGAATGTCATCTCGGGGTCAGAAGATGCAAATTTTTCCGGAAGCTGTAAAGGACGAACGATTTTTTTACCAGGTATTTCATGCGGGGGAGCATCAGGAACGATCCCGAAGGCAGTAACCATTCCGAATAACGGCAAACTGGACAAAATGGTTATCCAGCGTACTTTTTTTTGTGCGAGAACAGCGAGCTTTTGCGCTAGAATGCTTCTTCTTTTGCGAGGTGACTGGTAGTAAATCAAATGCCATCACTCCTATTTCGTCTGTTGGAAACTTTTTAAGTCTAACATGGAAATGCATAAATATGATGACGACTGATTTTTTGTTGAGTAGCCGTGTCTGAATCAATCTCTCATCAACTGCAGCTAATCAGGCGCGGCTGTCAGGAGCTGCTGATCGAAGAGGAATTCGCACAGAAGCTCGCCCAGGGCAGGCCTCTCAGAGTTAAAGCCGGCTTTGACCCAACTGCACCGGATCTGCATCTGGGACATACCGTCCTGCTGAACAAGCTGCGCCAGCTTCAGGATCTCGGCCATCATATTCTGTTTCTGATTGGTGATTTTACCGGAATGATTGGTGATCCCAGCGGCAAAAGCGCCACACGTCCGCCCCTGACACGCGAGCAGATTACGCAAAATGCAGACACTTATGCATCTCAGGTATTCAAAATACTTAAACCTGAGCAGACAGAGGTGGTTTTCAATTCATCGTGGATGGATAAATTCAGCGCGGCGGATGTCATCAGGCTAGCGGCCACTTATACTGTCGCACGCATGCTGGAGCGGGACGATTTCAGCAAACGCTATCACGAGAACCGGCCAATCGCCATTCATGAGTTTCTTTATCCGCTCGTTCAGGGCTACGATTCAGTGGCATTGAAGGCTGATCTCGAACTGGGCGGCACCGATCAGAAATTCAATTTACTGGTAGGACGTGAATTACAGAAGCATTATGGTCAGCCACCCCAATGCATCCTGACCATGCCTCTTCTGGAAGGACTCGATGGTATCCAGAAAATGTCCAAGTCACTCAACAACTATGTCGGCATCAATGAATCACCTGCTGAGATATTCGGCAAACTGATGTCGGTAAGCGATACTCTGATGTGGCGTTATATTGAATTACTGTCTTTTGAATCACTGGAAACCGTACGCCAGTGGCAAAATGAAGTGGAGTCAGGCCGTAATCCGCGTGAAATCAAAATGCAATTCGCTCGGGAAATCGTGGCACGGTTCCACAGTCAGACTGATGCCGTTCGAGCGGCAGAAGAATTCGAAGCCCGTTTCAGCAAAGGTGTCATCCCTGACGATATTCCGGAGAAGAAGCTGTATATTCAGGATGCCGGACTGGCTCTTCCACAACTGCTCAAGCTGGCCGGGTTGACTGCCAGTACCAGTGAAGCTCTGCGCATGATCGAGCAGGGTGGGGTAAAGCTGGATGGAGATAAGGTAAGCGACAAAACCCGGATCATCCCATCCAATGTCACCGTCATTGCCCAGATTGGCAAGAGAAAGTTTGCAAAAGTTACCCTCGTAACCGAACAGAGCGGCAAACAGGCAAACTGACGGAATTGCCCGGCAATCTCTTTTTGTACGACCACAATCTCCTCGATTCAGGCTGATTGCTTGATTCAATGCGGTGAAAATGATACTGAAAAGCAAGTAGCCGTTTTAATTCTTGTCAGGAGGATGGGCCGTCACCGTTCTGCGGAGACGACTGAACTTCCCTGATGACTTCCTGAAAATCTCCTACATCCTCAAAACTTCTGTATACCGAAGCAAAGCGTATGTAAGCCACTTTATCCAGGCTGTAAAGCTCCTGCATGACCCACTCACCGATCGTGCGCGATGAAATTTCCTGCACCCCGCTTCCCAGCAGTTTTTGCAGTATGCGCTCGATTGCAGCATCCACTTGCCCGGTTGGAACCGGGCGTTTGTGCAACGCCCGGGCAAAGCTGGTGTAGAGTTTTTCCCGGTTGAATTCCACACGATTACCATCTTGTTTGATGACCTGCGGGAAACGCAATTCAACCGTCTCATAGGTTGTAAAGCGCTTCTCGCATTCCACGCAACGCCGTCTGCGCCTGATTCGTGCACCTTCCTCACTGATTCGCGAATCAACTACACTGGTATCCTCAGCACCGCAGAACGGACATCTCACCGCCACACCTCCAAATTGAAACGAACATCAGTTTCCATACACCGGAAACTTCGTACACAATGCCTGCGCTTTCCGGGCGACCTGATCCAGCACTGCTGTGTTGGCCGGAGCATCCAGCACATCAGCCACCAGATTGGCAAGTTCCTCGGACTCAGGCTCCTTGAAGCCGCGCGTAGTAATGGCCGGAGTACCGATCCGTATTCCACTGGTAACGAAAGGTTTTTGCGGATCATTCGGAATCGCATTCTTGTTGACGGTAATATGCGCCGCCTCCAGCGCGGATTCTGCCTCCCTTCCTGTCAGATTTTTGGCACGCAGATCGACCAGGAACATATGGCAATCCGTACGGCCAGATACGATACGCAGGCCGCGCTGTTGCAGCACCCTTGCCATGACACGTGCATTCTCGATGACCTGCTTCTGGTAATCCTTGAACGCCTGGCTGGAGGCTTCCTTGAAAGCCACTGCTTTGGCCGCGATGACATGCATCAGCGGGCCGCCTTGTGTCTGCGGAAATACTGCCGAATTGAGTGCCTTTTCATGTTCCGGCTTGGCCATGATTACTCCGCCACGCGGACCACGCAGTGTTTTATGTGTGGTACTGGTGACAAAATCAGCGATTCCCACAGGATTGGGATAATAACCGGCAGCAATCAATCCGGCATAGTGCGCCATATCAACAAACAGATAGGCACCCACGTTGTCAGCAATCTGACGAAAAGCTTTCCAGTCTATGACTCGTGCATAGGAGGATGCTCCAGCCACGATCATGCGCGGTTTATGTTCATGTGCAAGCCGCTCCAGCTCTGCGTAATCGATCTCTTCGGTTTCCGGATTCAGACCGTAAGAGATTGAATTGAATATCTTGCCACTCATATTGACTGCTGATCCGTGAGTCAAATGTCCACCATGAGCCAGCGACATACCCAGGAGTGTATCTCCGGGCTTCAGAGCCGACAGATAAACCGCGGCATTTGCCTGAGAACCGGAGTGTGGCTGCACGTTGACATATTCCGCATTGAACAGATTCCGGAGACGGTCGATAGCAAGCTGCTCGACGATATCCACATACCTGCACCCCCCGTAATACCGCTTGCCCGGATACCCTTCAGCATACTTGTTTGTCAGTACGGTACCCTGTGCCTGTAAAACGGCCGGACTGGCATAATTTTCCGAGGCAATCAGCTCGATATGATCTTCCTGCCGCTGTACTTCACCTTTGAT
>WBZY01000092.1_pt1 | contig 95076 bp, 78 predicted proteins | sample 5204191 | NCBI WGS metagenome assembly WBZY01 (sample SAMN12344363, study PRJNA552823) | activated sludge metagenome | biome: Activated sludge suspended growth; feature: Anammox Sidestream; material: Wastewater; isolation source: activated sludge from anammox sidestream of wastewater treatment... | reverse complement strand
AGTCAGGCCAGCCGCTCGCTCCGCAACGAAGGCATCGAGGTCACGCTGATCAACAGCAACCCGGCCACCATCATGACCGACCCGGTCACGGCGGACAACGTGTACCTGAAGCCGCTCACGGTGGAGAGCATCGAGGAGATCCTCAAGAAGCACAAGATCGACGCCGTGCTGCCCACCATGGGGGGGCAGACCGCGCTGAACCTCGCCATCGAATGCGAGAAGCTCGGCCTCTGGAAACAGTACGGCGTGCGCATGATCGGGGTGGACACCAAGGCCATCGACATCACCGAGAACCGGGAGCACTTCAGGGCGCTGATGGAGCGCATCGGTGTGCCCATGGCGCAGAGCAGGGTGGTGAACAGCTTCCTGGAGGGGAAGAAGGTGGCGCAGCAGTTCGGCTTTCCGCTGGTGATCCGTGCCAGCTACACCCTCGGCGGGGGCGGCGCCAGCTTCGTGCACAAGGAGGAGGACTTCGACAAGCTGCTGAAGCACGGGCTGCAGGTGAGCCCCATCCACGAGGTGATCATCGACAAGGCGCTGCTGGGCTGGAAGGAGTACGAATTGGAACTGCTGCGCGACAAGGACGACAACGTCACCATCATCTGCAGCATCGAGAACTTCGATCCCATGGGCATCCACACGGGCGACAGCATCACCGTGGCGCCCGCGATGACCCTCAGCGACCGCACCTACCAGAAGATGCGCACGATGGCCATCAAGATGATGCGTTCCATCGGCGACTTCGCGGGCGGCTGCAACGTGCAGTTCGCCGTGAGCCCCGACGAGAAGGAGGAGATCTACGCCATCGAGATCAACCCGCGGGTGAGCCGCAGCAGCGCACTGGCCAGCAAAGCGACAGGCTACCCCATCGCCAAGATCGCCAGCAAGCTCGCCATCGGTTACCGGCTGGATGAGTTGGAGAACCCCATCACCGGCACCAGCGCCTTCTTCGAGCCCACGCTCGATTACGTCATCGTGAAAGTGCCGCGCTGGAACTTCGACAAGTTCGAGGGCAGCGACCGCCGTCTCGGTGTACAGATGAAGAGCGTGGGCGAGACCATGGGCATCGGTCGCAGCTTCCAGGAGGCGCTGCAGAAGGCCTGTCAGAGTTTGGAGATCAGGCGCAACGGGCTGGGTGCCGACGGCCGGGAGGTCACCGATGCGGCGGCCCTGCTGGAGAGCCTCGCCAACCCCAGCTGGCACCGCCTCTTCCACGTGTACGATGCCATCAAGCTCGGCATCCCCTTCAAGCGCATCCAGGAGCTCACGCACATCGACCTCTGGTTCCTGAAGCAGATCGAGGACATGATCCTCACCGAGAAGGAGGTGGAGAAGTACACGCTGGACAGCATCCCGCGCGACCTGCTCTTCGAGGTGAAGCAGAAGGGCTATGCCGACCGCCAGGTCGCGCACCTGCTGGGCTGCCTGGAGAGCCAGGTGTACAAGAAGCGGCAGGAGCTCGGCATCAAGCGCGTGTACAAGCTGGTGGACACCTGCGCCGGCGAATTCCCCGCGAGGACACCCTACTACTACAGCACCTTCGAGGAGGAGAACGAAAGCGTGCGCAGCGACAAGAAGAAGATCATCGTGCTGGGCAGCGGCCCCAACCGCATCGGTCAGGGCATCGAGTTCGACTACTGCTGTGTGCACGGCGTGCTCGCGGCCAAGGAGCTCGGCTACGAGACCATCATGATCAACTGCAACCCGGAGACGGTGAGCACCGACTTCGACACGGCCGACAAGCTCTACTTCGAGCCCGTGTTCTGGGAGCACATCTACGACATCATCCAGCACGAGCAGCCCGAGGGCGTCATCGTGCAGCTCGGTGGGCAGACCGCGCTGAAGCTCGCCGAGAAGCTGGAGAAATACGGCATCAAGATCATCGGCACCAGCTACGCCGCGCTGGACATGGCCGAGGACCGCGAGCGCTTCAGCTCACTGCTGCGCGACCTCGACATCCCGTACCCCAAGTTCGGTGCGGTGAACAACGCCGAAGAGGCCGTGAAGCTCAGCCGCGAGCTCGGCTTCCCGCTGCTGGTGCGCCCCAGCTACGTGCTCGGCGGCCAGAAGATGAAGATCGTCATCAACGAGGAGGAGCTCGTGGACCAGGTGCTGGACATCCTGCGCCTGATGCCCGACAACAAGATCCTCATCGACCATTTCCTCGACGGCGCCATCGAGGCGGAGAGCGATTCCATCTGCGACGGCGAGATGGTGCGCATCATCGGCATCATGGAGCACATCGAGCCCGCCGGCATCCACAGCGGCGACAGCAACGCGGTACTCCCGCCCTTCGACCTCAGCGAGAAGGTGATCCAGCAGATCCGCGAGCACACGCACAAGATCGCGCTGGCGCTGAAGACCGTGGGCCTCGTGAACATCCAGTTCGCGGTAAAGGATGAAGTCGTCTACGTGATCGAGGCCAACCCGCGCGCCAGCCGCACGGTGCCCTTCATCGCCAAGGCCTACGGAGAACCTTACGTGAACTGGGCCACCAAGGTGATGCTCGGCCACAAGCTGAAGGACTTCCAGTTCAAGCCGCGGCTCGATGGATATGCGATCAAGGTGCCGGTGTTCTCCTTCGATAAGTTTCCGAATGTGGACAAGTCACTCGGGCCTGAGATGAAGAGCACCGGCGAGGCGATCTACTTCATCAAGGATCTAAGGGATCCGTTCTTCAGACAGGTGTATGGGGAGCGGAGTATGTACTTGAGCAGGTAGTGATGGTCGAAATCTTGAAATACCTCGGCATGACTGCGGCAGTTGCTGCAGCGCTTTGGGGGGCATTCGTGTACTTGAGCAAGACTGTAATCGGCGAATGGCTTACGCGTGAGCGTGAGTCGATTCAGAATCAGTTCGACGAGCGGATGCGAGCTCTAGACCATGAGCGACGCTTGCTTGAGCAGAAAGAAGGAACGGCTTACAGCAGGTTTGTCCAAGAGCAAGGATTGGCCATGAAGGAGATTTTCGGAAACCTTGCGAGCATGAATGTCCATTATCAAATACTTGTTGGGGTGGCTGGCTGGGATGACGAGAAGGCCACGAAGCTCCATTGGAGTGAGTTCGCTAGACATGGACAACAAGCCTTTGAATCATTCGAGCGAAACAGGATTTTCTTCTCGCAGGAAACTTGTGGGAAGTTGGACCAACTATATGCTGTATACATACAATCAACCGACGTGCTTGGCGAAGTGTTCGTCCATGCCAACATGCCTCACGTGCGTGAGAACTTGATAGCGGCGTTAGGTGCTGCCGAAGGACACTTTGTAACGGTCTTGAAAGAGGCTGTACGAGGGATTGAAACTGAGTTCAGGGAGTTGATGAAAGCTCCGGAGAAGTAGGACGATTGTAGTTCACCGTATTGCTCGATAAGTGTACTGGCTTGGAGGAAATGATAGCTTTGGCCCAACCGAAGCTCCGATTGATGAAGCACTGGTTGCTCTCGACCGCATCGAGCTTGCTCAATACCTGTGAGCAGTCGCTACGAGTGGTGTTGGTGGTACTCCTTATTGTTGTGGTCGGCTGCACGACGCAACGTCTAAGCCTTAGTAGTCAGTTGTCTCCGGGTATGACGATGGAGCAAGCGAGAGGCGTGATGGGTAACCCAGTGAAGACAGAGTTTTCAGGCAGGTACACAGCATGGCACTACTGTAGCACTGGCTTTGGCAGTGACCGATTCGTTACATTGGTATTCGCTGATGAAAAGCTCATTGAAACTTTCAATTATACGGTTACTTTGGCTGAAGGGGGATATGGGGACTGCTCTTCGTTTACTCGGCGGGTTGATTTCTCGAAATACCAGACCTATTCTTCTGCCCAACCCCGCAAGGAAAAACCGACGGTTGTGAGCGGAACAGCTTGGTTGCTCGATTCGGGGTATGTGGTCACTAATCATCATGTGATTGATGGTGGTAGCAGGTTCGTATTGATAGGTAAGGATAAGGCCGAAATTCCTATGGAGGTGATCGCTAAAGACAGGCACAATGATTTGGCCTTGCTTCGTGCCAAGAGCTTGGTGAACAGACAAGGCTTGAAGTTGTCAACGGATAGGGTGAGCATGGGCGCTTCAGTCGCTACAATGGGGTTCCCTCATACTGACATAATGGGGTCAGAGGCTAAACTATCCGTTGGAATTGTGAATTCTACAACAGGGTTTCAGGATGACCCGAGAACTTATCAAGTATCTGTTCCGGTGCAATCAGGGAACAGCGGAGGTCCATTGGTTAATGAGTATGGGTACGTTGTCGGTATTGTAACCGCAAAATTGAGTGCATTTACTGTGTTCATGTGGACTGGCGATATGCCAGAGAATGTGAATTATGCAGTGAAGTCTTCGTACCTGAAAATACTCACTGACTCTCATACGGGGGTAGATGCAGGGCCGCCAAACGCTTCGGCCAAGAAGAGTCCTGAAGAGCTTGCAGAGCTTATGTCTGGCTGTGTTTTTCAGATTATTTCGTCGAGTGAGTAGAGTCGCTGGTGTGAGCGCGTTCTCGTTCTATGTCATCGTAGGATGCATTCCCAATCACCGTAACGGTCTCCCGCGCATTTGGCGGGAACCCTGCGCCTCGAAGCCGTGACGCCAACAAATCTTTCCTCCCGCAGGATCTCCGCCTCGGGACCCTGCGGGAGGAAAGTGATCACCACCTCATTGTCGCAAGTGTTCCGCGCGGGCGGGCCACTTGTGACATGATGTATGTCCCCAAAGCTACCCATGCGCAAGGCCCTTCCGGCCTGTTCGCCAGTCTGCGACCGGCCCCGATGAAATTTGGCAATGATCCCATGAACTATGTTCGTGAAACCTGTCCCGAGCGTACAAGTTTCACAAGCTCGATGGCCTGTGTTTCATCATGTTCGCCACGGTAAGCTGGGTGGATGTCTACCGTGATGGTCACAAGTGGCCCCGCCTGAGTTGTGGGATCATGTGTTGGGCGGGAACACTTGCGACAATGGGGCCGTTGCCTTGCCCGCCTCCGGCGGCTCCATGATTTCAGATTTCGACCTGAGGATCCCCTTACGACGTATTCCTCTCGGAACACTCTTCCCTCCCGCAGAGTCTCCGCCTCGGGACCCTGCGGCCCGGAGTCGTAATCACCACACCATCTTCTCCGGATCTTGCCGGGAATCGAAGATGTCCGAAATGAAGATCAAGTCATCGATGATCCGGTAGATGATCTTGTAGTTCCCACTCACCTTTCGACGGTGTCCAAGGCCCAAATGGTCCAGCAGCGGTTCGTACTGGCCACCGCGTGGATGGTGGAGAAGCCATTCTACATCGCCCAGGATCTGGTCCGTGACTCGTTCCGCGACGTGTTCACCGGCCTCTGTGGCGTAGTAATCCCAAATGTCATCAAGCCGCCCAGCGGCGTACTCGGAGATCAGCAGTTTCACGACTTGCGGCGTGCTGACAGGCGGGCGCGGACCTGCTTTGTGTCCAACGTGCGGCCAGCGGCCAGGTCTTCCTCGGCCTTCAAGGCCCTTGCCGTGAGCTTGGCCTTGAGCAATGCGTTCTTCGATCCTCCGCTAAGGATGTCCTTCAACACGTTGAGCAAGGTGACATCCTTCTCCTTGGCGATGAGGTCGGAGAGTTCAGCGCGGAGCGACAACGTGCCCATGGCGGGATAGCTTTCTTTCAAAGGTAGCAATTGATGCGGGAAGCGATCGAAGTTGCTTTCCCGCCCGGCGCTCGCGTGTCGCGAGTGCCGTTGCCTTGCCCGCCTCCGGCGGTTCCATGAGAGGCCATTCCGTCAATCTTTCTATTCCGCAAGTTCCTGGCCTTTGGGCCCTGCGGCTGGGAGATGACCCCGCGATTGCGTTTATGAGTTGAATCCGTGAATGTCCTGCTCCAACGGACCGAAGAGCCGTATGCCTTGGCCGATGAGCACGGGCACATGGGTGACGATGAGGCGATCGATGAGGCCCGCGCGCAGGAAACGCTGCACCGTGCCACCACCATCGATGTAGAGGCGCTTGTAGCCGCGCGCATCAAGTTGGCGCACGACCTCCTCGGGTGTGGCGTTGAGCAGTTCCACATCCGCGCCGCGTTCCTTGGCTAAGCTCAGGTCCACGTTTCCGCTGCTGAGCACGAAGACCTTCTTCGTGTAGGGCCACTGACCGAAGCCCAGCACCACATTGAACGTGTTACGACCCATCACCAGTGCATCCACGCCGGCCATGAAGGCCTCATAGCCATGGTCGCCCACCGGGGCGGTACCGTCACCCTCGAGGAAATCAAGCGTGCCATTGGTGCGCGCGATGAAGCCGTCGAGGCTCACGCCGCAGAACACGGAACAGGTGGTGGACATGGAGCCAAGGTACAGGCGGTATGCGCTCCGGGTAGAACGGCCTTCACCGGGATCCGCCCCGGAAAGCCCGCAGGTCACCCATGGCCCGCTGCCCGTCGCTCATTCCATCCGTGCGGAACATCTCCGACGACAAGCTCGCTCATTCCAACACCACGCGACATGTGCTCCGGTACTGCGGGCCGGTCAGTTCGATCGTGTACATCCCAGCCGGCAGTCCGGCACGTTCGATCCGGACCATCTCCTCGGAAGGACCCACCCCGATCTCGCGACAGATCCTACCGGTCTGATCGATCAAGCGTAGCAAGCGTTGTCCCTTCCCGCGTAAGTGCACCCATCCACCGTCCGGACCCATGGGATCGGGGTATGCGAACGGGACTTCAACGGGCTCCTCCGGCGAACCGATGGACACCGTATGCTGTGGCAGCAGCAGGTTCGCCTCGTTGCTCACGTTGAAATTGGACCCGTCAACCGTCCCTCCTGTGAACAGGATGGCATCACCGATCCACGCACGCGAACCGGAATACAGGTATCGGCCGAAGACCACACCGCCGGTGGCAAGGCTCACGAAGCCCGTCGGCACATCCACGGTGTGCATGCGTTCCGCGTGCAGCGGATCCACAAGATCCACGGCGCTCACGTGGACCAGGTCACGCGCCTGATCAAGCATGAGGGTGACGGCATAAGCCCATGGGCCGGCCGTTGTGCCCGTGTAGATCGGAAGCGCAGGATCCAGAGGCAGCAGCGAGAACTGCTTGGCCACGGGATCGAACTCCGCGATGCCGTACTCATACTCACCAGCGACCACACGATAGACCAGGAAAACGTAATGCCCATTGGTCCGCTGCATCAGGTCGATCCGGTTCATGTAGGATGACCAATAGGTGCTCCAGCCCTGCTCCCCGGGCACCATCTCGGAAGCGACAAGAGCGAACTGCCCTGTTGCGGGATCGAAGGCCTCCACCTCCGTGAAATTCCCACTTCCATAGATGGAGGAACCACCCACGATGTAAGCCGTGCCGTCCGCACAGGGCAGGATCAACGGCGACGAACGCTCGATCGGCATGCCCACGGGAACGAATGTCCCGGAACTGTGATCGTACAGCTCCGCCGTTCCCGGTGCATACCAGTTCCCCACGACGAGCACGTCACCGCTCGCGAGCACCGCAGCCGTCTGGAAGAACCGGGAATACAGCATTGGCGGCCCATTGGTGAATGAATCCGACACGGGGTCATAGAGCGTGGTGACGGATGATTGACCTACACCGGAACCACTGCTCGCGCCTCCCATGAACAGGTATCGCCCGTCCGACAGCCGCACCATGGCGCCGCCATCATGCGGGTTGGGCACGTTGTACAAGGTCCATGTATCCAGCGCCGGATCATAGATCTCAGCGGTGGCCGTCAACGCGAAACCCTGGGTATGCCCACCCGCCACCAGCACTTTTCCATCATCCAGCGGTGTGGCCATGTGTCCATAGCGCGCGACCTGCATGGGAGCCACCGGACCAAGTTCGCTGAAACCCTGGGCGCGGACGCCGACATCCGCGATGCCCAACATCACTAGAAGAACCATATGTACTGCGGGGACTCTGCTCATCTCATCCCACGGTTCGGAATTGACCGCCCCGGGCACTGCAATGTGCCGTCGAGCCCGTAAACTGTCGATTGACATGGATCAACCGGATCCATGATGAGCGTCATTCACCCCTTCAGCAGCGCTGAAGACCCAGCACGTGGTGCGCGACCCAGGTGTCTTTCCCCCACAGTGTTCGTGGCGCAAGGCATCGAGGAGGCGCTCATCGTCAAGACCTTCAACGCCGGTCCGATGCACTACCTCCCCTTTCCGGTGCTGCAGCTCGGCTGTTTCCTCGCCTTCATCCTCGACAGGGCAACGATCATCCGCATGCCGCACGCACCCAAGTGGGCCGGCCTTGAGCTGGAATGGTGACGACCCTGAGGCCCGCAGCTCTATTCAATCGTTCAACGCCGCCACGAATTCATCCTTCGTCATCTGGATCTCGTTCAGGATCTTGCGGATAAGCGGGCGGCTGATGTCCTGGCCCTTGTGATGAGGGAGCGTTGTGTAGCGGCCATCCGGATGCCGGTAGAAGACGTGGCTCCCTTTCTGACGCACCACCACGAAGCCCCATTTGAGCAGGATGCGTTCGAAGGTCCGCGCATCCACGATCGGCAGCTTGCTCATACCGCGATGGAGAACGACTGAAGGCCGACGAACTCCGGCAGTGCTTCGATCTCTTCCTTGGTCATCTCCTCGAAGCACAGCTCCACCACCTCCTTCAGGTTGGCTTGAAGCTCGTCCAAGCTCCTGGCCTGGGTGTGCGCACCCGGTATGCTCGGCACCATGCCGATGTAGAGCCCGGTCTCGTGATCGCGCTCGATGTGGGCCGTGAGTTGGATGTTGCGCATGACAGTGCTTTGTTCAAAGGTAATCCTTGTTCCAACGGCTGCCATCAGATCGCGCTCTGCGGCTTGAGCACCTTGGTCTCCACTCCACCTTGTCGCAAGTGTTCCGCGCGGGCGGATATGAGCGTAGGCTGGCGGGCCACTTGTGACCTGATGGAAGCCTTGGCTTGATCTTCGTCACGGCTGTTCGCCAGTCTGCGACCGGCCCCGATGAAATTTGGCAATGACCCCATGAACTATGTTCGTGAAGCCGGCCCCATCGTACGAGTTCCACAACCCGGAAGGCCTGTACTTCATTACGTTCGTCACGGTAAGCTGGGTGGATGTTTTCACACGCCCCCATCACCGGACGAGTATCCAGCTTGGGTGATCGGTCCATCAAAACAAGCGGACCACATGGGTTCGGCATTCCGGCAGGCGGATCCTGCATTCCGCATCCCTGCGGTCCCACCCATCGGTTCAGGGTCGATCACGGGCAACGGCGTGGAACCGCGAAATTGATCCGTTGGTCAACGTACATGAATTCGGTGAACACCGAGAACCTTGGGCACGTCGACATCGTACGAACGGTCTCAAAACCAACAGGATGACCAGGACCATTACACTCTTCCTTGCCACAGGCATGATCCTCAGCGGCCACGCCCAAGGCTGGCAGGCGCTGGGCCTCACCAACATCCCCAACGAATCGAGCACCTGCGTGGGGGTCCATCAGGGCGTGCTCTATGCGAGCAATTTCACCAATGGATTGCACAAGAGCTACGACAACGGGGACACCTGGATCCCGGTGCCGGTGAGCGGGATCACGGGATGGATCAAAGGCTTCGCAAGCACTGGGAACCGCCTCTACACGTATTCCCAGGATGGCTCCGCTTCCGGTTACATCTACTGGAGCACGGATGAAGGCGCTACCTGGACGGTGGACACCGTGGGCCTGCCTCCCCACGCCTGGATACAAGGCGGAAAGGCGGCCGTGGGCGAACTGCATGGCTACAACGGCCATCTGGCCGTGATCACCGACCAGGCCGATGCTTACCTCGTGAAGGCCGAGACCGACCCGGCATGGCAGGACGTGCCCTGGCTGGACGCGAACGACCCCGGTTCCTTTTGGAGCGTGGGCGATACGTTGATCGTGCACGGCGTGGGTGCGCAATCGGCCGGCTTCGCCTACAGCACGGACCATGGCCAGACCTGGGTGACACCGGCCTGCGCGGGCCTGCCCTCCTGGTACAGCGGCGCGGTCCTCACCCATGACCCGCTCACGGGCCGCATCTACAGCGCGGGCAATTCGTCCATCGGCTTGGGATCCAAGTTGCATTACTCGGACGACTGGGGTGCCACCTGGACCGAGCTGGACCTTTCTTCGGTGCTGATCGTGGGAGCGTCGGTGTGGGAGTTCTCCCATCACATCGGTTCCATGCTCATGCGCGGCGACCAGCTCTGGATCTCGTGCGACAACAGTGCTGCCAATACGCGCCCGGACCTGTTCCACAGCGCGGATGGTGGCGCGACTTTCGAGCGGGATACCGTGGGTCTGCCGGTGGACCCGTACGGCACCTACGTCATGTACGGCCTGATGGAGAAGGATGGCGACGTCTTCTGCGTGGCCAACCTGAACGACGTGTTCCGCCGGGACCTGGGCCCCACCGGGATCACCGAGCGTGCCAAGCTGCCCGAATTGTCCGTGTGGCCGAATCCGGCCGCGGATCGGGTGCAGGTCCGGCTGAACGGCGGCGGTGCGCAACGCTATCAAGTGCAAGATGCGGTCGGGCGGCTGGCGTTGCAAGGAACCCTGCCTGCGGACGGTGGTATCTCGATCGCAACACTTCGTCCCGGCGCCTATGAACTGCAAGTAGTGCAGGAGGGCAGGCCCATCGGTCGCCAGCGGCTGGTGAAATACTGAAGCTGAATTCAGTTGGCGAACGGCCTTTCGCCCACGGGCGAAAGGCCGTTCGCCGTTCCATGCCCGGGCTGGTGGGCCCGCCGCACGATCACCCTCAGGATACCCTGTCCGCCCCGAGCGGAGGCGTATGGCCGTGCTTCCAGCTGTGGCCATGGTCATGCACCACGGCCGTGCCCGGTTCCACGCGTCCGTTCACGGTCAGCGCGAGCCGCCTGATCTCCCGTTTGCGCATGCCGAGCAGCGAGGCCTTCGACAGCGCCACGGCCGCCACGGCGCACAGCACGAAGGCGAAGGAGAAGATGTACCCATGCACCTGGTACGCGGTGCCCCCGAGCACGGCGATGCTGAGCAGCAGGACCAGCGCACCCAGGGGAAGCAGGGTGCTGTAGTACATCCTTCGGGTGAGCTCATGGTACTCCCGGATGTTCATCTCCACGGTCACCACCGTGCCCTCCAGACCTTGCTGGATCTGGCCGTTGATGGAAGGTGCGGCGCTGTGGGGGCCGAAGCGCACGTTGCGGATGCTGAACCGGTCCCGGGCGATCTCGCCGTAATACGACACCGGGGCCGGCCCGTGGAGTTGGGACAGGTCCGTGATCGTGATGGACCGGAGCTTGTCGACCACCTCGTTGGGGGCCAGGGCGGTGCGGATGATGATCTTTTGCTGTTCCATGGTTTCAGGGTGTTGCGATGCTCCGCGTGGAGGTCCTGGCGGAGGGCAGGAGGTTCGCGATCATGCGGAAGGTCATGCCGCCCAGGGTCACCGTCCAGGCGAAGAGCGCGACATAGACCGTGACGGACGGGATGCGGAGCAGGAACCCGATGTCGGTGGCCTGGGCCAGGCGGAAGGTGCACACGGTGTACATGCCCAGCGGGAACACCATGCCCCAGTACTGGGGATGGTAGGTGATCGGGATCAGCTGGTAGAAATGGCGCCAGGCGCCGAGGATCACGATGATGGGGATCCACCAGGTGCCGGTGGCCCAGAACATCAGGGTGAAGCCCTTCAGGAAGAAGTTGAGCGAGCCGAGGAAGACCCACCGGTCGGCGTTGAGGATCAGCATGGAGCCGGCGAGGGTGATGATCGCCACCGCGCCCATGTTGATCCAGTAGGGCGGGGCGAACTCCTCGGCCCGCAGCTCGAAGAAGGTGAGCCGGTAGAAGATCAGGGTGATGATGATGATGTAGAGCATGCACCCCGTGAGGAACAGCGTGAGGGACAGGAAGAGCGTCACTTCCGGCGGGAAGGCCAGGTGGTCGACCAGTTGCACGCCGAGGATCGCGATGGATTGCGTGGCGACCACCATCAGCAACCAGATGCCGTTCATCCCCTGCTCCAGGGTGGGCTTGCCCCGTTTGACGGTGATCATCACGAAGTAGGAATAGATCAGGATCACCCAGAGCACCAGGCCCACGTAGTAGAGCAGGGAGGCGATGCGGTATTCCTCCCGGATGATCACGAACTGGCTGCCGAGCACGTTGGTGCCCGCCACCACCGTGAGGAAGCCGGGGCTGCGGGCGTGGTCGGAGAAATCGTGCAGGAACGCCGGGAAGAAGAAGACCACGCGGCACAGCAGCAGCACCCAAAGCACCGTGTAGGCGACGATGTTGAGGTGGAGCAGGGCCTCGCCCACATGCGGTATCCCGAGCAGATGGGCCGCGATGGACACGATGCCGGTGGCCATGGTCAGCGCGAAGTAGCTCGGGAAGAGACCGGCGATCTCCTTCTTCAGGTCGGCGAACAGGTCGGTGAAGGTCGCGTAGCCCATGGCGGCACGGCCCCAAGGTTCGATCGCCGACCTTTATCCGGGGTTAGAGCCGGATTAAGATCCACTTAACTTCCGAACGGGAAGGGCCGGTCCACCGGCCGTGCACCTTAAAGGCGGCTTAATACCACTTCGCACTAAGGAGTAGGCCGATCTGCTTGGTCTTTTTCCACATGACCTCTCCATCGTGATCGTTCCGTAGCACCGGCCCTCGGTAGCTCCGCTCCCTGCGGTCCACGCCTTCGGCGTTGCAACGACCCCGCCGTATCGTCCTGCGAAAAATCCCTTCGCAGCTCTAGCCTACGCCTTAATGCGAAATAGTATAAGATCCCTTCGTGGTGTGATGCGCGCTTCGGCGGCGGGACGCGGGTGTGTTCCACGCGCATCCTGGCCGGCCCGGCATCAGCCCTGGTTCGACAGTACGATCCGCACCGTGGTGCCCACGTTGATGGTGGAGCGGAGGGAGATCTTCCCGGAATGGAGCTTGATGATCCGCTGCACGAGCGAAAGCCCGATGCCGTTGCCCGGGATGCCGTGCGTGTTCTCCCCGCGGGAGAACGGTTCGAAGGCGTGGGCGATGAATTTCTCGGACATGCCGATGCCTTTGTCGGTGAAGGTGATGGTGATCGTTCCCGGCTCGGGGATCACCCGGATGTCCACGGTCCTGTCCGGGGAGAACTTGCAGGCGTTGTCGATCAGGTTGTGGAACGCCGACCGCAAAAGCCGCCCGCGTCCCTTGCAGGTGACGAACCGCTCGTTGTCGATCACCGGGTCGAAGTGAATGTGCACGGTGCAGGTGGGGTCCTTCACGGCCAGTTCATCGCGGATGCTCCACAACACCTCGTCGATGCGCACGTCCTCGACATCTTGCAGGGCCGTTTCCGCCTCGCTGTTGGCGAGTTCGAGCAGGTTGTCGGAGAGGACGCGCATGTTGCGGATCTCGCTGGCGATCGAGCGCAGGATCCGCTCGTACTCCTCCCGGTCGCGCTCCTTCATCAGGGCCACGTCGATCTGCCCGCTCACGGCGGTCAACGGGGTGCGCAGTTCGTGCGAGGCGTTGGACACGAAGCGTTTCTGCACCCTGAAGGACGTCTCCAACCGTTCGAGCATGTGGTTGAAGGTGGTGGTCAGCCGGCCGACCTCGTCGCTGGTCACCGCCGCATCGAGCCGGAGGTTGAGGTTGCTCGAGGTGATGCGGTCCACCTGCTGCACGATCCGGTTGATCGGCTTCAGGAAGCGCCCGGCATAGAGCCAGCCGCACAAGGGGATCACCAGGAGCATGAGCAGGCCCCGCACCGAGAGGATGCGCTTGAGGTGCGCGATGTAGCCGTTGCCGTGCTCGTCATGGGCCGAGGCCACCAGCAGGTAGGTGCGGCCCATGTAGGTGTACCGGAAGCCGAGGCTCTCCAGTCCGCCGGTGGTGCGGTAGTGCGGCTCCCCGGATCGGATCGCGTCGAGGTCCGTGGGGGGCGGGAGCGCCGCCGTGCTGTCGCGGTACAGCACCTGGCCGTTCGTGTCGAGGACCACGAGGGTCCCGTTGGCGGGCGAGCGCGGGTCACGCTCCAGCACGTCCCCCGGCCGCAGGCCTCCGGCATCCATGTTGGACACGATGAGGAGCTTCAGCCGGGCGATGGCGCCGTCCCGCAGACGCAGCTCGAAGTCGTGCCTGCGGTAATCCTCGGACAGGTAGTAGATGGCGAACGAGAAGATGAGGACGATCACGCCCACGATCAGGGCGAACAGCAGGGTGAAACGCGTCCTGATCGTCACGGCTCAGGGTTCCTTCAGGACATAGCCCATGCCCACCATGGTGTGGATCAGCTTCACCGGGAAGCCCTTGTCGATCTTGTTGCGCAGGAAGTTGATGTACACCTCGATCACGTTGGTGCCTGAATCGAAGGTGATGGACCAGACCTTCTCGGCGATCTCGGGTTTGCTCAGCACCCGGTTCCTGTTCGACAGCAGCAGTTCGAGCAGGGCGAATTCCTTGGCGGTGAGCGTGATCTGCTTACCGGCCCGGGTCACCGTCTTGCTGTGCGTGTTCATCTCCAGGTCGGCCACCTGCAGGATGTGGCTGGCCGGTGCGGCCTCCTCCTCCCCATGGCCTATGCGTTTGACGAGCGAGCGGATCCGGGCCAGCAGCTCGGGGAAGTCGAAGGGCTTGACCAGGTAATCGTCGGCTCCGGCCTTGAAGCCGTCCAGCTTGTCGTTGAGCGTTCCCAGCGCGGTGAGCATCAGGATCCGTGTGTCCTTGTCTGCGCGCCGGATGGCCTCGCACAGTTCAAGGCCGTTCATGCGCGGCAGGATGACGTCCAGGATGATGACCTCGTACTTTTTCGAGAGGGCCAGCTTCCTGCCGCACTCGCCGTCGTAGGCGATATCCACCTCGAAGCCGTGCTCCTCCAGCCCCTGCTTGATGAACTGCAGCACGCCGGCTTCATCTTCCACGATAAGGACACGCTGCCCGCTCATCTCGCCTGGTTCTGGTCAATGGTCCATCCGGGGCGTCCGGTGCAGGGGGGCGGAACGAACGCCGTGCCTTTGGTCGCGGGGCGGCCAGGGGAAGGCCGGTGCACCCGGCAGCTCACGGTCCAACCGCCGGTCGTCCACCACGTTCACACCCACCCCATCCCCGGCGAGCGCGGCGATACCCAAGGGATCATGACCGGGACATCGCGCACAGCGGCCGACCGGGACGAAGTAAGGGTCGGGCCGGACCTCGAACCCCTGGACCCGATCGCGCAGGAGCCGGACCTTCAGCGTGCCGTGCGGACCCTTGACCGGTGCGGTGGCCCCGGACCGACCGACCAGGAGAGGAACAAGAACGACCAGTACGGTCAACGCGCCGAGCATCCGGGACCGGGGACGACCACCGCTCATTGGGCAGGTAATGTATGGCCGGGAGCTGATGCGGTTCCATGACCTGTGTTATCGATCCACCGGGTCCGGAGGCGATCTCCATGCGCGCAGGTGCCCCCGCCTTGTGCATCCGCGTCCGCTTCGCCTTGCGGATCCGGCGAGCTCGCCATCCTGTACCCGGGGTACGCGCCATCCTGAGCCCGGCGAAGGATGGCCTCGTTGTCGGACACGGCGCAAGGGTCCGGCACACCGTGACGCGGCGTGCGGGCATTGGCCGTACGTTCCTTGCCGCGACTACGGCGTGAATGTGAAGCCGTAGGAGATCAAGGTGCCGGAGATGGCCAGCGTATAGGATCCCGGCTGCATGCTCACGGGGTTCACCACGAGGAAGGCTTCGTTGGGGTAGCCGCCCACGCCCAAGGTGCCCGTGGCCGGGGATGGCCCGCTGAGGGACCATGGCGTGGTGCTGTGCAAATACCGGCCGAAGACCCGGAAGTTGAGCACCTGCCCCCCGGCGTTCATCGCGCTGATGCTGAACGTGGTGCCGCCGCCGATGAGCTCCATACCCTGCACCCGCATGTCCGGCGTGGGGGCGAACGCGATGGTGAGCGTGTCCGAGCGACCGTCGGCATTGGTGGCGCTCAACAAGGCGCTCTCCACGGTGGCTTCATCCGTGCCGCTGGCGAAGCTGAGCGGGATACGGAAGCCGATGGTGCAATAGACACCCGAGTCCACCGCGAAGGGACCGGGTATGGTCTGGCCGTTCAGGCTCATGCTCATGCCGGTCGGCGTGGCACCGGTCAGGTTGAACAGCACACTGTCGCCGGCCCGCGCGGGCGCACCGGAGAACACCTGGTCCAGGTTGTCCTCGAAGTGCATCAGGTTGAACGGCCGCTTCCAGAACACGTACGGAATGGTGTCTGCGGCGGTCCCGCTGTTGACTAACACGGCGCTGTAACCACCGATGAACGGTGCCCACCCGGCGGGGGGCTGCACCACCAGCTGCGTGGCGCTCACGCTCAGCACGTTGAAGGCTTGGTTGTTGGAGGTGACGGTGTTCTGGGCCGGGTTGGTGTTGAAGGGGCCACCGGTGAAGGTGATCACATCATCGGGATAGGGCTTGATCGGACTCCAGCTCGTGACCAGTCCATTGCCGCCGGGACCTGGGCCGGGGCCGGTGCCGCCCCCTCCCGAGGATGGCCCGTTGTCCGTATCCTTCTTGCACGCTTGATGAAGCAGAACGAGCGCGATGAGCGCCAACCGGGAGGTCCGTGTGGTAAGGGTCATGGTTCGATCGCCCGTGGTGTGGGCCGTGTTGTGTGATCGGATGTGGACAGCGGTAGCCCCTGCCGGTGATACGCTCCGCGATCCGCATGCGAGGGTACTGCCGTGAGCAAAACAAGAAGCACGGGGCGGTACCATGCCGAACTACCGAGCGAGTGGTCGATTCGCTGAGCGAGCGGTAGCTTTTCGTAGCGTTCCGGCTCGGGACGAAGGACCGCATGGGGGAGTGCATCCAAGGCTTTGGAAGTGCCATGCTCCCCCACCATCATGAGGAGGGGTCGGGAGGCTGAGTGAGCGGTCCTGTGGCCATCCCCGATCGTTCATGGCATCGCCGGCACCACCTGCCTCTCCGCGATCCTGAGCCGCTTTGGCACCGAGGCCCGTATCGCTTCCACGAGGGCTTCCAGGGCCTTGCGGCGTACGAAGGGGCGGCGCACCACGAGCACCACTGCGCGGGCGGGCTCCGGGGCCTCGAACCGGCGGATGTTCCGCTCGTCGGCCTGCACGCTGAGCTCGGGCACCAGCGTGAGCCCGCTGCCGTTGGCGACCATGCGCTTCAGCGTTTCGATGCTGCCGGTGCTGTACAGGATGTTGTGATGGCCGGCGGCGCTGGGCTGCCGGCAGACGCGGAGCACCTGGTCGCGCAGGCAATGGCCTTCGCCCAGCACCCAGAGCGGCGCCGTGCGCAGGTCCCCGGCCGCCACCCGTTTCTTGCGCAGCAGCGCGTGTCCATCGGGCAGGCAGGCCAGGAAGGGTTCGTGGAACAGCGTGATGGTCTCCAGGTCATCGTCCTCCACGGGGCCCGCCAGGATGCCGATGTCGAGCTGTCCCTTGCGCAGACCCTTGAGGATGCGGTCCGTCCTCTGTTCTTCGATGGTGATCCGGGCCTCCGGATGCGCGTCGGCGAAGCCTTCCAGGAAGAGGGGCAGCAGGTAGGGGGCCAGGGTGGGGATGATGCCGATGCGGTAGGCTCCCGAGGTGCCTGTGCGCAGCTCCTTCACCAGGTCGCGGAACTGTCCCGCCTCCCGCAGCACCACGCGCGCCTGATCGATGAGCACGCCACCATCCGGTGTGGATCGCACCGGCTTCGATCGTCGTTCGAAGAGCGTGACGCCCAGTTCGTCCTCCAGCTTCCGCACCATCATGGTGAGCGTGGGCTGGGTGACGTGGCACTGGCGCGCGGCCTTGCTGAACTGTCCGGTGTCGGCCACCGCCACGATGTACTGGAGTTGTTGCAGGGTCATTCGATGTTGTCTATGGAGGTATCGAAAATATCGAAAATGTCGATGATGTTCGTCAGGGTAGATTTGAACCGTCCGGGGCAACTTCGTTCTGCCGGACGGCCACTGAGGACGCCCAGCAACTGCTTGTATCCGAGCGGACCACCCGCACAAAACCCATCGACCATGGCACACGAACATCCGCATCACGCGCATCCCGAAGGCGCAGCGACCAAGTCCGAAGGCAAATGCCCCGTCATGCACGGCACGCAACGCCACCCCGTGGCCGGCCGCGGCATGCGCAACGAGCACTGGTGGCCCGAGCAGCTCGACCTGAGCATCCTGCACCAGCACCAGCCCGTGAGCAGCCCGATGGACCCCGGTTTCAGCTACCGCGAAGCGTTCAAGAAGCTCGACCTGAAGGCGGTGAAAGCCGACCTCACGAAGCTGATGACCGACAGCCAGGACTGGTGGCCGGCGGACTGGGGCCACTACGGTGGCCTGATGATCCGCATGGCCTGGCACGCGGCGGGCACCTACCGCACGGCCGATGGTCGCGGCGGTGCGGGCAACGGCAACCAACGCTTCGCCCCGCTCAATAGCTGGCCGGACAACGGCAACCTGGACAAGGCGCGGCGCCTGCTGTGGCCGGTCAAGCAGAAATACGGCAACAGCCTCAGCTGGGCCGACCTGATCGTGCTCGCCGGCAACGTGGCCCTGGAGAGCATGGGCTGCAAGACCTTCGGTTTCGGCGGCGGCCGCGAGGACATCTACGCGCCGGAGGAGGACATCTACTGGGGCGCGGAGCATGAATGGCTCGCCACCAGCGACAAGGCCAACAGCCGCTACAGCGGCAACCGCGATCTGGAGAACCCGCTGGCCGCGGTGCAGATGGGTCTGATCTATGTGAACCCGGAAGGCCCGGACGGTGCGCCGGACATCGTGGCCTCGGGCCGCGACATCCGCGAGACGTTCGCGCGCATGGCCATGAACGACGAGGAGACCGTGGCGCTGATCGCCGGTGGGCACACCTTCGGCAAGGCGCACGGCGCGGGCGATCCCAAGCTGGTGGGCCCCGAACCGGAGGCCGCGCCGATCGAGCAGATGGGCCTGGGCTGGATCAATTCCTTCGGCACGGGCAAGGGCATCCACACCACCACCAGCGGCATCGAGGGTGCCTGGAAGCCGAATCCCACCACCTGGGACATGGGCTACTTCAAGGTCCTGTTCAAGTACGATTGGGAACTCACCAAGAGCCCGGCCGGTGCGCACATCTGGCTGGCCACGAACGTCGCCGATGAGGACATGGTGGTGGATGCACACGACCCCTCCAAGAAGCACCGGCCCATGATGACCACGGCCGACCTGTCCCTGCGCTACGACAAGACCTACGAGAAGATCTCGCGCCACTACATGGCCCACCCGGACGCGTTCGCCGATGCCTTCGCCCGCGCGTGGTTCAAGCTCACGCACCGCGACATGGGGCCGAAGAGCCTGTATCTGGGTCCCGAAGTGCCGAAGGAGGACCTCATCTGGCAGGACCCCATCCCCGCAGTGGACCACAAGCTGATCGATGCGAAGGACATCGATGCGTTGAAGAGCAAGGTGCTCGGCGCGGGGCTGAGCGTGGGTGAACTGGTGGCCACGGCCTGGGCCTCGGCCTCCACCTTCCGCGGCAGCGATAAGCGCGGCGGTGCCAACGGTGCACGTGTGCGCCTGATGCCGCAGCGGTACTGGGAGGCGAACGATCCCACGCAGCTCGGCAAGGTGCTCGGCGTGCTGGAGAAGATCCAGGGCGAGTTCAACGCAGCCGCCAAGGACGGCAAGAAGGTGTCGCTGGCCGACCTGATCGTGCTGGCCGGCAGCGCCGCCGTGGAGAAGGCCGCGAAGGATGCGGGCCACGAGGTGAGCGTTCCCTTCACCCCCGGCCGCATGGACGCCGGCGCCGAGCAGACCGAAGTGGAGAGCTTCGCCGTGATGGAGCCGCAGGCCGACGGCTTCCGCAACTATCAGAAGAAGCTGTACAGCGTCCCGGCGGAGGAAATGCTCGTGGATCGCGCCCAGCTGCTCACCCTGAGCGCGCCGGAGATGACGGTGCTCGTGGGCGGCCTGCGCGTGCTGGGCGCCAACACCGGCGGCAGCAAGCACGGCGTGTTCACCGATAAGCCGGGCCGGCTCACCAACGACTTCTTCGTGAACCTGCTGGACATGCGCACCGCGTGGACCGCGCTGAGCAACGGCCACACGGGCACCTACGAGGGACGCGACCGCAAGACGAACGCGGTGAAGTGGACCGGCACCCGCGTGGACCTCATCTTCGGCAGCAACTCGCAGTTGCGCGCCATCAGCGAGGTGTATGCGCAGGACGACGCGAAGGAGAAGTTCGTGAAGGACTTCGTGAAGGCCTGGGTGAAGGTGATGGAGCTGGACCGCTTCGACCTGCGCTGAGCCGCGGAGGCCCGTGCCATGGCGCGGTGGCGCCTACCTTGCCGCCATGATGCACATTGCCGTGTTCTGTGGGGCCTGTGCGGGGCGGGATCCCCGCCATGCCGAGGTGGCCCGTGAGGTGGGTGCGAGCCTTGCGCGGCGTGGCCTTGGCGTGGTGTACGGTGGTGGTCACGTGGGCCTGATGGGCGTGGTGGCCGATGCGGCGATGGCGGCGGGCGGCCATGTGGTGGGCGTGATCCCGGGCTTCATGACCGGGCGGGAGCTGGCGCACGAGCGCGTCAGCGAGCTGATCGTGGTGAAGGACATGCACCAGCGCAAGATGCTGATGCACGAGCGCAGCCAGGCGGTGATGGCACTGCCGGGCGGCTTCGGCACGATGGACGAGCTGTTCGAACTGCTCACCTGGCGCCAGTTGGGCCTGCACGCCAAGCCCATGGGCCTGTTGAACGTGAACGGTTTCTACACGCCTCTGCTCGAGCAGATCGCGCACATGGACCGCGAGGGCTTCCTGCACGGCGAGGTGCGGGTGCTGGCCCATGCCGAGGTGGAGCCGCTGATCGACCTGCTGCTGGCGAACATCGTCCGGCCATGAGCCCCCGGGGGGTGCAGGATCCGCCGCACCGCTGGCTGCGTCCGCTGGGTGCGCTTTTCGAGGCGCATCGATGTCCGGAGGATGCGGCCGCGATGGAGGCCTATATGAAGCACATCGCGCCGTTCTTCGGTATCAAGGCCCCGCACCGGCGCGCCCTGTTGAAGGCGCACATCGCCGACCAGGGCGCGCCGCCTGCGGACGAGCTGGCGGCGATCGCACGTTCGGCCATCGCACGCCGCGAGCGCGAATGGCATCACACGGCGGTGGACCTGCTGATCGGGGAGGCGAAGCGGCTCACGCCCGACGACCTGCCGTGGATCGAGGAACTGATCGCCACCCGGAGCTGGTGGGACACGGTGGACGCGCTGGCCGTGCATGTCGTGGGCGTGGTCCTGAAGCGGCACCCGCACGCGGTCGCCGTCTGGAACGAGCGGTGGATCACCGGGCAGGACATGTGGCTCAACCGCACGGCGCTGCTGTTCCAGAACCGCTGGAGGGGGGACACGGACCGTGCGCTGCTCTTCGCCAACATCGCGCGCCATGCGGCGCATCCGGACTTCTTCATCCGCAAGGCCATCGGTTGGGCGTTGCGCGAGCTGGCGGTCGCCGATCCCGGGGCGGTGCGGGCCTTCGTGGCGCGGCAGCCCCTGTCGCCGCTGAGCCGGCGCGAGGCGTTGCGCAAGCTGGGCTGAGCCCTCAGCGTTCGCGACCGCCCGTCTTGTGTGGGCGGGGGCCGCCGCGGTGGGGCTTGCGCGGACCGTAGGCCGGGCGGGCGCCCGCGGTGCGACGCGGCCCACCGGTGTGCCGGGGTTTGTCGCCGCGGCCCTGCGCGCCCTGCGCCTCGTCCACCCGCACCTTGCGCCCGCGGTGGTCGGCGCCCTTGAAGGCGTTGTACACCTGGTCGAACCAGGCGGGTTCGATGTCGATGAAGGAATAGACGTCCTTGATGAGCATGCGGCCGATGTGCTCGCCGCCGATGCCGCTGACGCCGCAGATGTAGCCCAGCATGCGGCCCTTGTCGAAGCCGTCGGCGCTGCCCAGGTTGATGAAGAGCTGCCGCCCGGTGGCGAAGCGCTCGCGGGAGCTCTGGCGCTCGGTGCGTGCGCTGTGGTCCTTGCGGCTCATGTCCACGTTGAGGTCGTACGCCTCGCGGAACTGGTCGAGGATGCGGGCGAAGGTGACGCTCATGAAGCGCTGCAACAGCGCCTCACGGTCCAGGTCCTTGAGCTCCTCCTGGGCCAGCGGCAGCAGGTCGGCCAGGGCCTCGTGCTCCACGTCGGCCTCCTTGATCCGGCGCAGGAAGGCGCGCAGGCGGGTGCGGCCGATGTCGGCGCCGCCCGGCACGCGGACGTAGGTGAAGTGCGTCTTCAGCATGCGCTCCAGCTGGCGCACCTTGGGCAGGTCGCGCGTGCCCAGGATGCTCAGCGAGATGCCGGTGCGGCCGGCGCGGGCGGTGCGACCGCTGCGGTGGGTGTAGCTCTCGGCCTCGCCCGGCAGGTCGTAGTGCACCACGTGCGTCACGTCGTTCACGTCGATGCCGCGCGCGGCCACGTCGGTGGCGATGAGCAGCTGCAGCGTGCGCGCGCGGTAGCGCCCCATCACATGGTCGCGCTGGGCCTGGCTGAGGTCGCCGTGGATGGCGTCGGCCACGTAGCCCTCTTTCACCAGCTGGGCCGCCAGTTCCTGGGTCTCGTGCTTGGTGCGGCAGAACACGATGGCGAACAGGTCGGGGTCGGCGTCCACGAAGCGTTTCAGCGCCGCGTAGCGGTCGCGGGCGTGCACCACGCAGTACTGGTGCTGGATGGCGGTGGCGGCCGTGTTGCGCTCGCCCACCTGCACCTCCTCGCTGTCGCGCATGTAACGGCGGGCGATGTGGCGTACCTCGCCGCCCATGGTGGCGCTGAAGAGCCAGGTGCGCTTGTCGGGCGGTGTGCTGCCGAGGATGTCGGTGAGGTCCTCCTGGAAGCCCATGTTGAGCATCTCGTCGGCCTCGTCGAGCACCACGATGGCCACGGCGGACAGGTCCACGGCCTCGCGCCCGAGCAGGTCGAGGAGGCGGCCGGGGGTGGCCACCACGATGTTGGCCCCGCGCTGGATGGCGCGGATCTGCTCGCGGATGTTGGCGCCGCCGTACACGGCCACGGGGCGCACGCCCTCCAGTTCCCCGGCGAAGCGCTCCAGGTCGCCGGTGATCTGCACGCACAGTTCGCGGGTGGGGGCCAGCACCAGGGCCTGCACACGGCGCAGTGCGGGGTCCATGTGCTGCAGCAGGGGCAGGCCGAAGGCGGCAGTCTTGCCCGTGCCGGTCTGGGCCAGCACCACCAGGTCGTGGTCGCTGTTCAGCAGCAGGGGGATGGCCCGTTCCTGGACCGGCGTGGGGGTGTGGAAGCCCAGCGTGCGCAAGGCGGACAGCAGCTCGGGCCGGAGGCCCAGCGCATCGAAGGAGGACATGGGGTGGTGGGGGTTCGCCATCGGCGTCGGGACGCCGGGACGGGCGTGCGGGCGAACGGCGGCGCGAAGGTACGGCGGAGGCCCCGGCGGACAAGATGGCCCCGGCTATCTTTGGCGGCCATGACCGGCCTGCTGCTGCTGAGCGCCACCGGCACCCTGCGGATCATCCTGGTCCTGGTGGTGTTGTGGCTCGCGCTGCGCCTGGTGTTGCGCATGCAGCAGGCCCGCCAGGGGCGCCCGCCCGGCACCCACTGGGCCCCGCGCGAGGACCGGGCCCGCGGCCATGTGCGCGTGGAGCGGGCCGAGGGCGACCGGGCCGCACCGGGCACCGGGGGCCGCATCGAGGACGCCGACTACGAAGAGATCCGCTGACCCAACGACCGATGAAGGACCTGAGGAAATGGCTGCCGATCGGGCTGGCCGTGCTGCTGTTCATCGCCCTGCCGCTGGCCTACTTCAGCCCGCTGCTCGAGGGCAAGCGCATGGTGCAGGGCGACCAGCGCAACTGGCTGGGCGGGGCGCAGGAGATCATCGAGCACCGCGAAGCGCACCAGGGGGAGGAGCCCCTGTGGACCGGCAGCATGTTCAGCGGCATGCCGGCCTACCAGATCAGCGTGGCCTGGAAGGGCGATGTGCTCAAGTGGGCCGACCGGCTCTTCCACGGTTTCCTGCCGCACCCGGCGGGCAGCGTCTTCCTGTACCTGATCGGCATGTTCCTGCTGCTCACCATGCTGGGCTTGGACCGCGGGGTGGCCGTGGTGGGTGCGCTGGCCTATGCCTTCTCGTCCTACTTCATCATCATCTTCGAGGCGGGCCACAACACCAAGGCCACCGCCATCGGCTACATGCCGCTGGTGCTGGGCGCCACCTGGCAGCTCTTCCGCGGGGCGAAGTGGCCGGCCGCGGCGTTGCTCGCCCTCTTCCTGGGGCTGGAGGTGCACGCCAACCACCTGCAGGTGGCGTACTATCTGGCGCTGGTGCTGCTGCTGTTCGTGCTGGCCGAGGGGCTGCGCTTCGTGCGGGAGGGCCGCACGATGGACCTGCTGGGCCGTGCCGGCCTCGGGCTGGCGGCCGTGGCCCTGGCGGTGATGGCCAACGCCGGGGTGCTGTGGGGCACGGCCGAATACGGCACCTACACCACCCGCGGGCCCAGCGAGCTCACCATCGGCCCCGACGGGCAGAGCGCGGCGCACATCCGCACCAAGGGCCTCGACCGCGACTACGTGACCGCCTGGAGCTACGGCAAGCAGGAGAGCTTCACCTTCCTGGTGCCCAACGCCAAGGGCGGCGATTCCGGTTCGCTGATCACCACCCGCGAAGAGCTCGCCGCCATCACCGACCCCGCGCTCAAGCGCCACCTCACCGAGGTGTACGGCGGGGGCGGATATGTGAACAGCTACTGGGGCGACCAGAGCTTCACCAGCGGCCCGGTGTACCTCGGCGCCCTGGTGGTGCTGTTGCTGCTGTTGATGCTCACCCGCACCGAGGGGCCCGCACGCTGGTGGGTGCTGGCCGCGCTGCCGCTCATCGCCGTGCTCATCAACACAGGCTCGCCCGTCCTGGCCGCCGTGCTGGTGCTGGCCTACCTGATCGCCGGACTGGTGCTGTGGCGCGAACCGCTGCCCTACGCGCTCTTCGGCGGCCTGTTCCTCACCCTGCTGCTCAGCTGGGGCCGCAACTGGATGCCGCTCACCGACTTCTTCCTGGACCATGTGCCGGGCTACGCCAAGTTCCGTGCGGTCACCATCATCCTGGTGATCGTGGAGCTGGCCGCGCCGGTGCTGGCCGTGCTGTACCTGGACCGCCTGGTGAAGGAGGGACGCTGGGACCGCGGCCGCGAGCGGACCTTCCTGGCGACGGCCGGTGCGCTGGCGCTGTTGCTGCTGCTGTTCGCCGTGATGCCGGGGACCTTCACCGACCTGGTGAGCGATGCCGAGCGTGCCCGTTTCGACGCGCAGGCCGGCACCGGTGACGTGGCCCGTGTGCAGGAGGCCGTGGACGCTTTGAAGGCGCATCGTGCCGGCATCGTCGCCGCCGACGCGTGGCGCGGCCTGTTCTTTGTCGTGGCCGGGGGCGCGCTGCTGTTCCTCTTCGGCCGCGGGCGTCTGCCCCGCACTGCGCTGCTGGCCGGCGTGGGCCTGCTGGTGCTCGCCGACCTGTGGACGGTGGACAAGCGCTACGTGAACAACGAGAAGGAAGGCGGCCGCTACCGCATGTGGGAGGAACCCACCGCGAACGCGCTGCCCTTCAAGCCCACCGCCGCCGACATGGCCATCCTGCAGCAGGAGGAGAACCCCGCCGCACGCGCCGATGCCCAGGCCACCGTGGAGCGCCTCAAGGCCCGCAAGCAGGGCAACAAGGGGCGCGACCGCATGGTGACCAAGGAGGAGGAGACCCTGGCCCGCTTCGCCGCACTGCGCCGCAACAGCCACTTCCGGGTGCTCACCTTCCAGAACCCGTTCAACGACAGCCGCGTGAGCTACTTCCACAAGAGCGTGGGCGGCTACCACGGCGCCAAGCTGAAGCGCTACCAGGATCTCATCGAGTTCCACCTGGGCCCCGAGATGGCCGCCATCGGTGCGGCCTTCGGCGAGGGTGCCACCATGGCCTCGGTGAACGCGGTGCTGGCCCGGCAGAACGTGCTGAACATGCTCAACACGCGCTACCTCATCACCGACCCCGCGCGTCCGGCGCTGCTCAACGTCAACGCCTACGGCCCCGCCTGGTTCGTGGACCAGGTGCGCTGGGTGAAGGATGCCGACGCCGAGATCCTCGCCCTGGGCGAGGTGGGCCCGGACACGGTGGCCGTGGTGGACGAGCGCTGGCGCGGCGCGCTGGGCGATGCCCCCATCACGCCCGATCCCTCGGCCACGGTGACCCTGGACCGCTACGCGGCCAACGCCCTGCGCTACACGGTGCGCAGCGCGCACGGCGGGGTGGTGGTCTTCAGCGAGATCTGGTACGGCCCCGACTGGCAGGCCACCCTGGACGGGAAGCCCGTCGCGCATGTGCGTGCGGACTACGTGCTGCGTGCCCTGCGTGTGCCGGCGGGCGAGCATGTGGTGGAGTTCCACGTGGCCGGCCGTTCGTACGCCATGGGCAACACGCTCAGCCTCGCCGGCGGCCTGCTGATCCTGCTGGCCGTGGCCGGTGCGGGCTTCGCGGCCTGGCGGAAAGCGCGGGCCGCCGCCGCATGACGCCCGTCCTCTTCATCACCTACTACTGGCCGCCCAGCGGCGGTGCCGGCGTGCAGCGCGGGCTCAAGTTCGTGAAGTACTTGCCGCAGCACGGCGTGCGCCCCCTCGTGCTCACGGTGGATCCCGCGCAGGCCAGCTATCCCGCCTCGGACCCGTCGCTCCTGGCCGATGTGCCCGCCGACGTACGGGTGCTGCGCACTCCGTCCTTCGAACCCCTGCGCCTGCTGGCCGCCCTGGGCGGCAAGGGTGCCGTGCCCCATGCCGGCTTCGCCACCGGCGGCCGCGAGGGCCTGCTGAAGCGCGCCATGCGCTGGGTGCGCGGCAACTGGATGATCCCCGATGCCCGGCGCGGCTGGGTGCGCCATGCGGTGAAGGCCGCCATCCCCCTCATCGAGCAGGAGGGCATCGGCACCGTGGTGATCTCCTCCCCGCCCCACAGCAGCCAGCTGATCGGCCTGCGGCTCAAGGAACGCTTCCCCCGGCTGCGCTGGATCGCCGACCTGCGCGACCCTTGGACGGACATCTACTTCGCCGCCGAGCTCCTGAAGGGCCGCCGCGCGCGGCGCATCGACGGCGCGTACGAAACCGCCGTGCTGCGCCAGGCCGACGCCGTGGTGGTGGTGGGACCGTCCATGCGCACCGCCTTCGTGCAAAGCCACGGCCGGGAGCTGGAGCAAAAGCTCCACGTGATCCCCAACGGCTACGACGCGGACGACCTGCGGGGCATCGCCCGGCATCCGCCGCCGAAGGACCGGCTGCGCATCACCTATGTGGGCACCATGGCGGGCAGCTACGCCCCGCAGGCCTTCTTCGAGGCGGTGGCGCAGGCCGCCGGGCGCGCATCGCTGCCCATCGAGATCCGCTTCGTCGGCCAGGTGGGCGAAGCCGTGCGCGAGGCCGCCGCAAGGGCCGGCGTGGCCCACCGCTGTGTGTGGAACGCCCCCGTGGCGCATGCCAAAGCCCTGGAGGAGATGGTGGCGGCGCACGTGCTGCTGCTGGTGATCCCCGAGGGCCCCGGTGCGGAACGGATCCTCACCGGCAAGTTGTTCGAGTACCTGGCTGCGCAGCGCCCCATCCTGGGCCTGGGACCGGAGGACGGTGATGCGGCGCGCATCGTGGCCGAGTGCGGTGCCGGTGCCTTCTTCGCCCGCGAACGGACGGCCGCCATGGCCGCATGGATCGCCGCACGCGCCGGGGCCGTGCAGGCCGGCACCGACCAGGGCATCACCGGCCACGCCCATGAGCGCTACGAGCGCCGCAGGACCGCCGCGGCGCTGGCCGCCCTCATCCGGCCCACAGGATAACTTCGGCCCCGATGGCCCGCACCTACATCATCGCCGAGGCCGGCGTGAACCACAACGGCAGCCTCGACCTCGCGTTCCGCCTGGTGGACGAGGCCAGGGCCGCCGGTGCCGACTGCGTGAAGTTCCAGACCTTCAAAGCCGAGCGCATCGTCACCGCCGCCGCGCCCAAGGCGAACTACCAGCTCGAGGTCACCGACCGGGCCGAGAGCCAGTTCGACATGCTGCGCAAACTGGAGCTGGACCGCGAGGCCTTCGCGCGCATCCAGGACCGCTGCCGGCAGGCGGGCATCGACTTCATGAGCACGCCTTACAACCCGGAGGATGCCGAGCTGCTCCACGGTCTGGGCGTGGACGCCTTCAAGATCGCCAGCGGCCAGCTGGTGGAGCTGCCCTTCCTGCGGCAGGTGGCGCGCTACGGCAGGCGCATGATCGTGAGCACCGGCATGGCCGACCTGGAGGAGGTGCGTGAGGCCGTGGGCGCCATCCGCGATGCGGGCAACGACGACCTCATCGTGCTGCAATGCAACACCGACTACCCCTCGCGCGTGGAGGACGCCAACCTGCGGGCCATGCTCACCATGCGTGATGCGCTGCAGGTGCGCGTGGGCTACAGCGACCATGTGCCGGAGAACCACGCCTGCTTCGCGGCGGTGGCGCTGGGGGCCGAGGTGATCGAGAAGCACTTCACCCTGGACAGGGGCATGCCCGGCCCGGACCACGGCAGCAGCCTGGAGCCCGTGGCGTTCCGCGAGCTGGTCGCCGGCATCCGCGCCGTGGAGCGGAGCCTGGGCGACGGCATCAAGCGGCCGGGCGCGCGCGAGCGGGCCAACACCTTCGGCATGCGGCGCAGCCTGGTGGCCGTGCGCGAGCTGCCGGCCGGCCACGTGCTCACCGCGCCCGACCTGGGTTTCAAGCGCCCCGCCAACGGGCTCTCCCCGAAGCATCTCGACGCGGTGGTCGGCCGCCGCCTGGCGCGTGCCATGCACACCGACGAGGCCCTCACCTGGGACCACCTGCACGCCTGAACCATGGCCCAGCGCCGCATCGGCCCCGACGACCACGTCCTGCTCCACGCCTTCCTGGCCGGCGCCGGCGATGCCCTGCGCAGTTTCCGCTACTTCGCCAAGCGGTCACCCGACGTGCTCGTGCGGCACGCCTGCACCTGGCTCTGGATGGAAGGGGAGGAGCCCGTGGCCTACGGTCATCTGGACCCGGAGGGCGACGTGGTGTGGCTGGGCATCGCCGTGCAGGAACGCCACTGGGGTCGTGGCCACGGTGCCCGCATGATGCGCCTGCTGCTGGACAGTGCGCGGGGCATGGGCATCACCGCCCTGAGGCTCTCGGTGGACGCCGACAACCACAGCGCCATCCGCCTTTATGAACGCTACGGCTTCGTGCGGGCCGGGACGGGCGAGGGCATCCTCTTCCTCACCTGCGACCTGAGGCCGGCACGCGAGGCGGTGATGAGCACGCTGGCCTTCGCCGGCATGACGCCCGAGGCCATGATCGCCGAGGCCGACCGCGAGTACATGGCCCTGGAGTTCAGCAGCGGCATGCCCCACCACCCGGACATGGCCGAGCTGTTCCGCAACGCGCCGATGCGTCGTTTCGCGCACAACTACTTTCCGGCCCCGGCCGATCCCTTCGTGCTCAACCTGGGCAGCGCCGACGACGGCATCCGCGACCGCAGCATCGCCCATTGCGTGCAGGGCATGGAGTTGAGCCAGGCCGTGGGCGCCCCCTTCTTCTCGGTGCACGCCGGTTTCTGCGTGGACCCCCGACCCGCCGAGCTCGGCGTGCGCCTGGAGCAGGCGGGCCGGATCGACCGGCCCCTGCACTGGGCGCGGTTCACCGACGCCGTGCGGCAGGTGCTGGCCCGCACGCGCCACCTGCCCACCGGCCTGCTGGTGGAGAACAACGTGCTGGCCCCGGTGAACCGCCGGGCCGACGGCACCGACCCCCTGCTGTGCGTGGATGCCGACGAGCAGTTGCGGCTGATCGCCCAGGTGGACGACCGGCGCCTGGGCCTGCTGCTGGACACGGCGCACCTCAAGGTGAGCGCCCGCACCCTCGGCTTCGACGCCGGGGCGGCCGTGGAGCGCCTGTTGCCGCAGGTGCGTTGCGTGCACCACAGCGACAACGACGGCACCGTGGACGACAACCGGGGATTCGGTCCCGACTACTGGTTCCTGCCGTTCATGAAGCGTTCCGCGCACGCCGTCCATGTGCTGGAGACACGCAAGACGCCGCCTGCCGAACTTCGCCGCATGGAACGGCTGCTGTTCCCCGACCCTGACCCCCGATGAGCGACACCCTGGCCGACCTGCTGATCTGTGACGACCGCAGCGTGCGCGAGGCGCTGGCCGTGATCGACCGCAACGCGCAGGGCATCTGCTTCGCCGTGGACGACGGCGGCCGCCTCACCGGGGTGCTCACCGACGGGGACATCCGCCGCTGGCTGCTGGCCGGTGGCCCGCTGGACCGCCCGGTGGCCGAGGTGATGCAGCGCAACTTCACCGCCCTGCCGGTGGGCACGCCCGCCGAGCACATCCAGGCCCGCCTCGACGGCACCGTGCGCCACATCCCCCTGGTCGATGAGCGGGGCGTGCCCGTGGATTTCGCCAGCCTGCGCCGCACCCACCGCATCCAGGTGATGGCCCCGCAGCTGGACGGAAACGAGCTGCGGTACGTCACCGAATGCCTGCGCACCGGCTGGATCAGTTCGCAGGGCGCCTACGTCAAGCGCTTCGAGGCCGGCTTCGCCGAACGCTGCCGGGTGCCGCACGCGCTGGCCGTGAGCAACGGCACGGTGGCCATCCACCTGGCCCTGGTGGCCCTGGGCATCGGCGAGGGTGACGAGGTGATCGTGCCCGACCTCACCTTCGCCGCCAGCATCAACACCATCCTGCACGCCGGGGCCACCCCCGTCATCGCCGACGTGCATCCCGTGACCTGGACGCTCGACCCTGCCGCGGTGGAGCGCCTGATCACCCCGCGCACCAAGGCCATCATGCCGGTGCACCTCTACGGCCATCCCTGTCACATGGACGAGCTGATGGCCCTGGCACGCACGCACGGCCTGTTCGTGGTGGAGGACTGTGCCGAGGCGCTCGGTGCGCTGTACAAGGGCCGTCCCGTGGGCAGCTTCGGCGATGCGGCCACCTTCAGCTTCTTCGGCAACAAGACCATCACCACCGGCGAGGGCGGCATGGTGCTCTTCCGCGATGCGGAGGTGGCCGCGCGCGCCACGATGCTGCGCGACCACGGCATGGACAAGCAGCGCCGCTACTGGCACCTGGAGGTGGGTTACAACTACCGGATGACGAACCTCCAGGCCGCGATCGGCGTGGCCCAGCTGGAGCGGCTGGACGGCTTCGTGCAGGCCAAGCGCGACCTGGCGGCGGTGTACACGGCCGGTCTGGGGGCCATCGGCGACATGACCCCGCCGCCCGAGGAGTCCTGGGCCACCAACGGCTTCTGGCTGTACAGCTGCCTCGTCGGCGACGGCTTCGGCCTGGGCCGTGACGAGGTGATGGACCGCATGGCCCGCAACGGCATCGAAACGCGGCCGCTCTTCTTCCCGCTCCACACCATGCCGCCCTACGGCCGCCACGTGCGCCCCGGCCAGACCTTCCCGGTGAGCGCGCGCCTCTCCGCCGCCGGGCTGAGCCTGCCGAGCAGCTCCACCATCACCCGCGCCGAGCAGGACCGCGTGCTGGACGTCCTGCGCGCCATCAAGCGCACCCGCCAGCTGCACGCCCGGGCATGAACGTGCTCTACCTGATCCCGGCACGCGGCGGCAGCAAGGGCCTGCCCGGCAAGAACCTGCGCCCCCTGCTGGGCCGTCCGCTCATCGCCTGGTCGGTGGCCACCGCATGCGAGGCCGCCCGCACCCGGCCCGGCCGCGTGGTGGTGAGCACCGACGATGCCGCCATCGCCGACGCCGCCCGCAGCGCGGGGGCCGAGCTGCCCTTCCTGCGCCCCGCCGCCCTGGCCACCGACACCGCCTCGTCCATCGACGTCGTGCTCCATGCCCTGGACCACTTCGCCGCGCAGGGCAGCACCTTCGACCTGCTGTGCATGCTGGAGCCCACCTCGCCCCAGCGCACCGCCGCCGATGTGCTCGCCGCCATGGACCTGCTGCTGGCCACCCCCGGGGCCGAGAGCGTGGTGGGCGTGTGCCGCACCGAGGGCGGGCATCCCGCATTCCTGGCGCGCATGGACGGGGCGCACTTCATCCGCCCCTACGAGGGCCCGCGGTTCGTCTTCAAGCGGCGGCAGGAGATCGACGACGTGTACTTCTTCGAGGGCAGCATGTACATCGCGCGGACGGCCTCCCTGCGCGAACGCCGCAGCTTCTACCACGAACGTACCCTGGGCCATCCCATGCCCAAGTGGAAGGCCTTCGAGGTGGACGATGCCGTGGACCTCGTCCTTATCGAGGCACTGATGAAGGCCAGGCAGGAAGGAACCATCGACGACCGATGAACTGGAGCGACAGACTGCACGCGGCGATCCCCGGGGGTGCGCACACCTACAGCCGGGGCGACGACCAATACCCGTCCAACGCACCGCCGATCCTGAGCCACGGCCGGGGGGCGTACGTCCACGACGCCGATGGTCGGCGCTTCCTGGACTACGGCATGGGCCTGCGCGCGGTGACCCTGGGTTACGCCGACGAGCGTGTCAACGCCGCCGCCATCGATGCCATCGCCAGGGGCAACAACCTCACGCGGCCCTCGCTCCTGGAGCTGGAGGCCGCCGAGCGCCTGCTGGCGCTCTTCCCGTGGGCGGGCATGGTGAAGTTCGCCAAGAACGGCAGCACCGTCACCACCGCGGCCGTCAAGCTCGCACGCGCCTACACCGGCCGCACCCACGTGGCCGTGCCCGCTGGCCAGCCCTTCTTCACCTACGACGACTGGTTCATCGGTTCCACGCCCATGGACCGCGGCATCCCGGCCGAGCACAAGGCGCTCACCCTGAAGTTCGAGTACAACGACATCGCCTCCCTGGAGCGGCTTTTCGCCGAGCATCCCGGGCGCATCGCCTGCGTGATGCTGGAGCCCGCCACCGCGGTGGCGCCCTGCGGCGGTGGTTGCACCGACCTGCTCGCGCCCTGCCGCTGCACCGACCGCAGGGCCAACTTCCTGCACCGGGTGAAAGCGCTCTGCGCGGAGCACGGCGCCGTGTTCGTCCTCGACGAGATGATCACCGGCTTCCGCTGGGACCTGCACGGCGCCATGAAGGTGTACGGCATCGAACCGGACCTGGCCACCTTCGGCAAGGGCATGGCCAACGGCTTCGCGCTGGCGGCGCTGGCGGGCCGCCGGGAGATCATGGAGCTCGGAGGCATCCGCGACCAGGGTGCCGAGCGCGTCTTCCTCATCAGCACCACCCACGGTTCGGAAATGTCGGCCTTCGGCGCGTTCATCCGCACGGTGGACGTGTACCGCAGCGAGGACGTCACCGGTCACCTGTGGCGCTACGGCCGTCGGCTGATCGAGGGCCTCAACGCGCTGGCCGCCGAGGCGGGCGTGGCCGGCCACTTCGAGGCGCACGGATTCGGCTGCTCCCCGTACTACACCGCACGTGATGCCGACGGCCGGGTGTCCATGCCCTTCCGCACCCTGTGGGCCCAGGAGATGGTGCGCGGCGGTGTGCTGATGCCGTGGGTGGCCCTGTCGCTGGCCCACGGCGATGCGGAGCTCGACCTCACGCTCACCGCGGCGCGCAAGGCCTTCGCGGTGTACGCCGCCGCCCTGCAGGACGGGGTGGAAAGCCACCTGGTGGGCCCGCCGGTGAAGCCCGTGTTCCGCAAATACAACTGAGATGGGCCTGCTGGACGGCAAGGTGGTGGTGATCACCGGCGGCGCCGGCCGGCTGGGCCGCGTGTTCGCCGATGCTCTGGCCGGGGCCGGCGGCCGTGTGGTGGTGGCCGAGGTGATGAACGACCATACCACCGGGGTCGTCGAGGCCCTCGCCACCAGGCACGGCGGGGCGGTGGTGGGCATGGCCTGCGACATCACCGACGCCGGCTCGCTGGACCGGCTGATCGACGGCACCGTGGCGCGTTTCGGCCACATCGATGCACTGGTGAACAACGCCTACCCGCGCAACGCCGCCTACGGCCGGAAGTTCGACGAGGTCACCTACGCCGATTTCGTGGAGAACGTGGGCATGCATGCCGGCGGCTACTTCCTCGCGGCGCAACGTTTCATCCGCCGCTTCGAACAGCAGGGCCACGGCAACATCGTCAACATGGCCAGCATCTACGGGGTTGTGGCGCCGCGCTTCGAGGTGTATGCCGGGACCGACATGACCATGCCGGTGGAATACGCCGTGATCAAGAGCGGGGTGCTGATGCTCACCCGCTACCTCGCGGCGCATTGTGCGGGCCGCAACATCCGGTGCAACGCCATCAGCCCGGGCGGCATCCGCGACGGGCAGCCCGAGGCCTTTCTGGAACGCTACCGCGCCCACGCCCTCACCAAGGGCATGCTCGACGCCCAGGACGTCGCCGGCACCCTGCTCTTCCTGCTCAGCGACCTGTCCGCCTACATCAACGGGCAGAACATCGTGGTGGACGACGGCTGGACGCTGTGATCGCCCTCAATAGGGCACGCAGTGCTCGGCGAAGACCTCGGTGATCAGGGGTTGCATCCGCCGGAAAAGCCGGGTGTACATGGGCGGGGCCTGACCGATATGCGCACCGAGCAGATCCAGGGAATAGTGGTAGGTGATCCGGTCATCCGGATAGAGCGCCGAGAGGTAGAAGCACGCGGAGGACACGATGCAGTACACGTGGCGTACGCGGGGCGCCCAGGCGGCGAAACCCACCTCGGCGGAGATCCCCGCGTCCTCTCCGGCCAGCAGCAGGTGGTCGATCCCGCGTTCACGCAGACGCGAGAGGGTGTGGGCCAGTGATGGTGGCGATTGATTGGGGTGCGGCTTCAGCACGAACAGGTGGTCCCGTGGTCTTTCAAGGTCATCGATCACCCTGTCCATGTACGCGCCCCAGAAGCCTTCTGGCACATTGTACATGTCAAGCGCCTCCAGGAGGACGAACACCACGGGGCGTGCGTCCGCCATCGTTTCCGGAGTTCGCACGCCGTGCAGCTCAAGCAGACGTTGGGAAAAGGCATGGAGATCCGTGCCGAGGCCAAGGTCCTGCACGTGTGCCGAAGAGCGACCCTGGGCCTCGAGGTACCGGCGGAAGGGCGCTGCAAAAAGGGCATGGAACGTGCCTTGCGGAAGCCCGGCGCGACCCTGATAGATGTAGTCGCCCTGTCCGTGCTCGAAGTAGTGCACTTCCGAGCCCGGCAGGATCATCAACAAGGCGCGGGCGATCTGACACTCGGTGTGGATGTGGATCGCCGTGGTGGTCTCTTCACCGGAAAGCCCCAGCCGGGTCTTCAACAGGGCGGCCATGCGCTGGTCGTACCTGCGTTGATGCCACTTGAGCAGGGCACCGTACACATCACGGACAAGGGGTGCCTCCTTCCATTGGCGGATCAGCCTGCGGGACAGGCTTGGCTGGAAGGCATGATCCTCCGTCGCTTCGTCCGAGAGGTTGAGGAGGATCGACCAGGGATGTAAGGTGGCGACCTCACGGATCGCGCGCACCACGCTTGCACGGCGGACACCGATGTCGATGATCAGCACGTCCCGGCAAGCCGAATGCCGCGTGCGTGTCGCATAGTGCGTCATGAACACGGCGCTGAGGTGGGAGGTGCAGACGAAGATCCTCAGCATGGCGGTCAACGGTCCCGGGAGCGGAGAAGCCGGATGACGTCCAAGCCACCGGCACCGAGCCGGAAGAGGTGGAGCGCACCGGCATAGGCCGCGATGATGGCCACCGACCTGACGGCGATCGCCGGGACGGTGGGAAGGCCGAAGGGGAGCCAGGCCATGGTCATCCACACGGCGATGATCACCGCCACGATGCCCAACGTGCCCCGGTCGAACGGCTGCAATCCGAAGTGCTGGCGGATGAAGATGAACTTGAGCGCGTTGTACAGCACGCTCGCGGTGCAGGAGGAGATCGCGGCACCCATCGCTCCGAGCCGTGGCACGAGCAGGATGTTGCCCACCAGCGTGGCCACGAGCAGAACGACCATGAAGACCGAGCCGTAGATGTACCTGTCCGAATTGACCAGGATCGGATGGTTGATCCCGGTAGCCATGTTCACCAAGGCCCCGAAAGCAATGATGATCGTGACCGCCGATCCGTCCGCATAGCCTTGCGGCAGCAGGCTCAGCGCATCCCTCGCGTTGAGCACCACGAGCAGGAAGGCGAGACCACCGAAGAGCAGGAACCCCCTGGCGGACCCGTAGTAGATGCGTTTGACCGCCTCCATGTCCCTGGCCGCAAGCGCATGGGATATGGCCGGGCTCGCGATGCGCTCCGAAGCAGTGAGGGGCACCTCGATGAAGAGGCCCATGAAGGCGGCCACGCTATAGACCGCCACCTGGCCCACGGAGATCGAGCCCACGAAAACGGCATCGATGTACTTCACCGTGACCGAATTGACCGAGGTGAAGGTGATGATCGACGCATACCGCAGCAAGGAGCGAAGCCCGATCTCGCGGTTGATGTGTTGCAGGTCGGGCCGCAGGGCCGGGCGGTCCACCAGAAAGATGTATCCCAAAAGCAGGGCGGCCTGTGCCGTATAGGTCAGCACGAAGAGCTGGAAGAACCGATCCCTCCCGATGATGCCGAAGTGGTACACCGCGATGACGAGGATGAAGAGCAGGCGCAGCACGATGTCGTTCACCGCGGTCGGGAACACCGATCGCAACAGGGCGAGGCAGTATGCATTGAAGCCCAGCACCAGCGTGTACGACGCCGAGAGGGTGAGCACATGGGGCAGGTAAGTGGAGAAGATCCCCGTTCCCGTGCCGTAAAGCGCCCCAAGCCACGGGCTCAGGAGCCACAGCACCGCACTGCCCACCACGATCGTGATCCCCATGTACAGCAACAGGAAGCCGAAGAATCCGCGGTGGCCCGTGGAGGGATCGTGGAGCCGTGGGAGATACCGGACGGTGACCGAACTGATCCCGAAGGACAACAGGCTGGAGAACACTGAAGCGAAGGACAGGATCAGCCGTGCCTGGCCAAGGTCCTCCTTGGACAGGAACACAGGTTGCACGTACAGCAGGCTCACCGCACCGAGCAGCGTGCCGATGTAGACGATCAAAGTGTTCCTGACGCCCTGCCGCTTGACCTCCCCCATGCCTGGCCTTGCCGATAGGCCGCACGAAAATAGGCGCAGATCAACGCCCCTCCTTTACTTTGGCCGTCATGCCGCACCCGGACCACGCCCTGCTCAAGGAACTCGTCTCTCTGGGTATCGTCCGCGAGGACACGTTGGAACCGTTCCACCCGCAAGTGAGGGACAGGTCTGATGTTAGTGTGTGGCGTTGTCCGGCCAGCGGTGTGCTCCTGCTCGACCGGATCGATCAGATCGGGGCCTCCTACTATCCGGACCAGGACGGTCTATCCTACTGGGATCCGGCGGGACGCGCCCAAGGGCTGGTCGCCACCCGTGAGGATGATCTGCGACGGGCGACATCCCTCACGGCCATGGTGGCCGGGAAGCGTTATGTCGATATCGGAACGGGTCTGGGCGGGGTGCTCGACCTGGTCAGGCCGGTCTGCGCATCCGTCGCGGCCGTGGAGCCACAGGCCGAGGCTGCGCGGATGCTCCGCGGCTTGGGTTACGACGTCCATCCGGGCACCGGGGAGCTGGCCGCCACTGGACAACGCTTCGACGTGGCCTCCCTATTCCATGTCTTCGAGCACATGACGGGCCCGCTCAAGGAACTGCGGACCATCCATGCGTTGCTTGAGGAAGGAGGGAGGATCGTGGTGGAGGTCCCGCACGCCCGGGATGCCTTGATCACGCAGTTTGCCTGCATGTCCTTCAGACAGTTCACATTCTGGAGCGAACACCTGGTCCTGCATACCAGGGCCAGTCTCGCGGCATATCTGCAGGTGGCCGGCTTCAAGGATGTGCAGGTCTCCGGCGTCCAGCGATACCCGCTTGCGAACCACCTGTTCTGGCTTTCGCACGGTGGTCCGGGCGGGCAGGTGCGCTGGCCTGAGCTCCGTTCCGGCGCCGTGGAAGAGGCCTATGCAGCCCTATTGCAAAGCGCCGATCTTACCGACACCTTGGTGGCTGTTGGAACCAAATAGGTCCGTTGTTACCTTCGAAAAAAAACGGTCGTGCGTACTTCGACCTTTGCTTGTGCGCTTGTGTTGTCCATCGGCGCCGCTGCCCAGAATTATTCCTGGGTCGGGACGTATGCCGGTGACGGCATCTCCGGGTTGTTGAACGGACCGCTCGACGTGGCCAGGTTCCGAACACCCTATGGGATCGCCATTGATGACAGCGCGGGGGTGATGTACGTGGCGGACGCTGAGAATCACTGCATCCGGCGGATACAGAACGGCATCGTCATGACCCTGGCGGGTGGGGTGCAAGGCGATCAGGATGGGCAGGGTGCGAATGCACGATTTTTTGTGCCGACGGGTGTGTTCTACCATGACGGATATGTCTACGTCTCCGACAATGGGAATCACCGGATCAAGCGGATCGATCAGGCTGGTAATGTGGTGACGATCGCGGGTACCGGTACGCCAGGAACGGCTGATGGACCTGGGTACGTGGCCGAGTTCTACAACCCTGTCGAGGTCTCCGTTCGCCAGGATGGGGTGATCTTCATCTCCGACTACGGCAACCATACGATCCGGAAGATCGAGAACGGCAACGTCACTACCATCGCGGGATACCCCGGCATGTCGGGCGATCAACTCGGCACCGGTACGAACGCCCGGTTCAACAGGCCGACCGGGATCGCGTTGGACACGTTGGACAACCTGTATGTGGCCGATCAAATGAACCACAAGATCAAGGTCATATCACCGGCGAATGTGGTGAGCCTGATGGCCGGCAATGGTGTTCAAGCCAGTGTGGACGGGATCGGAGCCGCAGCATCGTTCACCCGGCCCACCTATCTGGCGTGGGATCCGACCGGTGGCCTGATGGTGGCGGAATGGATGGGCGATCTGATCCGAAGGGTCACCCTTCAAGGTTTGGTGACCACGGTGGCGGGCAGTGGGCAGACCGGCTACCTTGATGGACCTGTGTTGAGCGCCATGTTCAACGCGCCTTATGGGATCGCCGTCGATCAGCGCGGGAATGCCTACATCGGGGACAAGGAGAACCATGTGGTCCGGTATCTGGCCAAGCAGAACGAGAGCCTGCTCAACCTCCCCGACCGCTCCGCCACCGCATCCCTCATCCTCCACCCCAATCCCGCCAACTCCACGGCCACGGTGTCGTGGCCTGGCCCTTCCGCCCCGGCGGTGGTGGAGCTGATCGATGCGCGCGGTGCGCGGGTGCAGGCGGGTGTGCGGCGCTACGCCGACCGTGCCGAGCTGGACGTGGCCGCGCTTCCGCCCGGCCTGTACACGGTGCGGCTGCAGGGCGAGGGCCTGATGGGCACGGTGCGCCTGGTGCGGGACTGAGCCGGTCGGCGGGTTCAGGGACCCGGCACACGCACCCAGGTCTGCGTGCGGTACAGGAAGGCGATGTAGCCGCGCACCTTCAGCATGCCGTCCTCGGCCCACAGCTTGCAGGTGTACACCTTGCCGTTCTCGGGGTCCAGGATGGTGCCGTCCTCCCAGACCTCGCCGTCGGCCACCATGTCGCGGATGATCTCCAGGCCCACGATGCGCCGGTCCTTGCGGTCGCCCGGGCAGCGGTCGCACAGCTTGTGCAGCTTGGTCTTGTCGTACAGGTCCACGATACGGCCGTAGGCCCTGCCGTTGCGCAGGGTGATCTCCACCACGCTGCGGGGTTTGCCGGTGTTGTCGTCGATGGTGGTCCAGCGGCCGGTGATGGCCGCGGCATCGGGGGTGTGCTGCGCGGCGGCGGCCGGGGCCAGGGCCAGGAGGGTGAGCAGCAGGGCGGTGCGCATGGCCGGTCAGAAGCTGCGGCCGATGCCGAAGGCCCAGCGGAAGGCGAAGTGGTCGGTCTCGCCGGCGGGCAGGGCCGAGAGCAGCAGGGGCATGTCGAAGCGCAGGGTGAGGGGGTCCAGGTCGGCCAGCGGCCCCCAGCGTTTGATGGTGAGGGCGAGGCCGGCGCCGGCGTCGGCGCGCAGGGGGGCCATCACCAGGCGCTGGCCTTCGCCGTCGTAGTGGCGGTAGCCCATGCTGCCCAGGTCGCCGAAGAGGTAGGCGTCCAGGTGGAGGTAGCGGTGCAGGCCCTTGGGGCGGAAGCGCAGCAGCCCGTCCAGGTCGAGCTCGGCGCTGAGGGCCATGCCGGTGTTGCCGCGGTAGGTGAGCACCTGGCCGCCGTCAGGGGCGGTCTCCGGGGCGGCATAGCCCGCGTAGCCGCGCAGGTTGAGGCCGCCGCCGTGGTGGAAGTGGCCCGGTGCGCTTCCGTGGCCGCCGGCCCATTCGTGGGGCACCGCGCCGATGCTGCGGGTGAACTTGTTCTCCACGAGCTCTTCGGGGGCGGCGCCGCCCAGGTAGAGGGCGGTCTCGCGGTGTTCGGCGCCGGTGCCGTACTGGGCCAGGGCGCGCAGGTGCAGGTCGAGGCGGCCCAGGCGCAGGGTGTTGCGCGAGGTGAGGCGCAGGTGGGCGCCCTGGTCGTGGGAGCCCACCATGGGCTGGCGCAGGCGCAGTTCGGCGATGCCCTCCAGCGGGCCGGTGTCGTAGCTGCGGTCCACGGCCAGGTCGAGCAGGCCCGAGAGCGCGTCGGGGGTCCAGGCGTCGGGGTAGGGCAGGTAGGTGAGGTCGCTGCTGTCGCGGCGGATCATGTAGCGCAGGTCGCCGCGCAGGGTGGTGCGTTCGTCGGGGGTGGTCCAGGAGGCGCCGCCGCCGTACAGCTCCAGGCCGTCGAGGTGGCGGGCCTGCAGGCGGATCGAGGAGCCCTTGAGCAGGCGTGTGGTGCCGGTGCTGTAGCGCAGCACGTAGGAGAAGGCGTCGTGGCGCGTGTCCACCCGGCCCTGGGGCAGGGCCTGGCCGATGCCGGTGTTCACCCAGGCCGTGAGCCACAGGCGGTGGGCGTGGCCGAAGTAGCTGCCGTGGAGGTGGGCGCCCACCTTCAGCCCGTCGAAGGCGTTCCACCACAGGTCGGGCCGCCCGAAGGCTTCGTAGTGGCGGCGGTCGGGCGGGTTGCGCACGTGGTGGTCGAAGCTGATGGAGACCGCGCGGGGCAGGCTGTTGTCGGGCTGGTACGCGTCGGCCAGGCGCAGGCTGGTGTCGATGCGCACGGCGGCGATGCCGGTGGGGATGTCCACGCGGGCCACGTAGGTACGGCGCAGCCCGTCCCAGCCGGTCCAGCGCGGCAGCACCGTGGCGGTGGTGGGCTTCACGTACCAGTCGTTGGGGATGTGGAAGTCGTGCACGGTGCCGTCGCGGGCGGTCACCTGCAGGTCGATGGGCATGGCGATGCCGCCGCGGCGGCGCAGGCGGATGGTCTGGCCTTCGCTGCGCATGCGGCGGGTGACGCCGCACACGCGGTAGTCCACCAGCTTGTCCGTCTGCAGCCAGGCGTCGAAGAAGGGGTTGAGGTCCACACCGCTGGCGCGGATGAAGCTCTCGCGCATGTCGGTCACGGTGGGGTGGCAGAGGTACCACTGGCGGAAGTAGGCCTGCATGGCGGCCAGGAACACGCTGTCGCCCAGCAGGTATTGCAGGTTGTACAGCATGGTGGCGGTCTTGCTGTACACGTGGCCGTAGCCGTTGCCGCGCCCCGCCACGGGGCCGAAGCCGTCGCTGTGCGTGTCGATGGGGGGCAGTTCGTTGCGGACGGCGTCGCGCATGTAGCCGCGGTACACCTCGTCCTCGCGCGCCAGTGCCGGCCGGGAGAAACGGGCCAGGTAGCGCCCCTGCGGCGGGTCCTCCACCAGCGTGTCGCCGTCGATGTGCTCCAGGCCCCAGGCGGTGAGGAACTGGGTGAAGCCCTCGTCGAGCAGCGCGCGGTAGGTCTCGTTGTTGCCGATCATCCCGTAGAACCAGTTGTGGCCCACCTCGTGCACCAGCAGGCTGCGGTAGCCGGGGTCGCGCCCGCCGTCGAGGGTGAGCATGGGGTATTCCATGCCGTCGCGGGCGTCGGCCACCACCATCTTGGGGTAGGCGTAGGGGCCGATGTCGCGGCTGAAGGTCTCGATGATACGGGCGGTGTATTCCGCGGCGTTGCGCCATCCGGAGGCGTGGGGTTCCTGCACCAGGGCGATGCACTGCACGCCGTTCCACCAGGCTTCGCCGATGCGGTAGGTGGGGTCGGCGGTGAAGGCGAAGTCGTGGACGTTCTCGGCGTGGTAGCGCCAGCGTTTGCGGCGGCCGGGTTCGTAGGGCGTCACCACGCCGGGGGGCTCGTTCCAGGGCTTGTTGGCGAAGTGCTTCAGGTCGAGCCGTTCGCGCAGGTCGCGCGGCAGCACCTCGTCGCGGTTCTGCAACCAGCCCGTGGCCTCCACCACCATGTCGGCGGGCATGTCCAGGGTCACGTCGAAGGTGCCGAAGTCGCCGTAGAGCTCATGGCCCAGGTGCTGCTGGGTGTCCCAGCCCATGTGGGCGTCGTACACGGCGATGCGGGGGTACCAGTGCACGCCGTCGTAGTGCTTGAAGCCCCAGGCGTTGAAGAGCTTCATGCGGCGCGGCACGCCCATGCCGTAGCGGGTGGTGAAGGCCAGGGTGAAGGTGACGCGGCCTCCGGGGGGCAGCGGTTCGGGGAGCCAGGCCTTCAGCACGGTGTTGTCGGCCTCGGTGCGCAGGTCGGCGGCGCCCACGCGAAGGCGGTGCAGGGTGGTGCCGTGGTCGGCGGTGTCGCCGCGGGTGGCGCGGCCGTTGTGCATCAGGTCGGCGTGCGAGCCGGCGTTGTAGGCGTTCTGGTAGAGGTGGAAGAAGACGTGGCGGAGCGTGTCCGGGCTGTTGTTCCAGTACACCAGGCTGCCCTCGCCCTCGATGCGGTCGTTCACCTCGTCGAGCCGGGCGCGCAGGGTGTAGTGCACGTCCTGCTGCCAGTAGGCGGCGTGCGGGGGGCGGTTGCGCCAGTAGTGGGGGTTGTCGGCGTTGCGGTAGGTGTTGGGCGGGTGCAGGGCGTCGAAGCGCTGTGCCGCCGTGGGCCAGGCCAGCAGCAGCGGCAGCAGCAGGGGGAGGGTGCGCACCGTCACGCACCGAATGTACCGGATCGCGGTCAGGGTTCGTGCACGGGCCGCAGTTCGTTGCTGCGTTCCAGGCGGGCGCGCGAGATGCTGATGTTGAGCTCGTAGCCCACCAGCAGGGCGATCATGTTCAGGTAGATCCACAGCTGCACGGCGAGGATCGCGCCGATGGAGCCGTACAGGGCGTTGTAGTCGGTGATGTTGGCGAAGATGAAGGCCAGGGCCTGGGAGAGCAGCAGCACAAGCACCAGGGCCACGATGGCGCCGGGGGTGATCAGGCGGAAGCCCTTGCTGGAAGGGTCGCCGGCGTTGTACAACAGGGCGGTCATGGTGAGCACCAGCAGCGAGGAGATGCCCCATTTGGCGGCAAAGAGGCCGGCGACCTCCAGGCGGCCGCCCACCAGATGATGGGCCTCGAGCCAAGCGATGGCGGCGTTGCTGAAGGTGAGCACGGGGATGGCCACGACCAGCAGGAGGGTGAGGGCCAGCAGCAGGCCCAGGCTCAGCAGGCGCTCCTTGAGGGCGCTGTGCCAGCGCAGTAGGTTGGTGCTGCCGCTGAAGCCCTGGAGGATGGCGGCGATGCTGTTGCTGGCCAGGTACACCCCCACCACGAAGCTCACCGACAGCAGGGTGCCGTGCTTCTTGACAAGCAGGTCGTGCAGGGTCTCCTCGATGAAGCGGTACACCTCCAGGGGCAGCATGGACCGGAAGGTGTCCAGGAGCTTCACCTGGAAGTCGGCGATGGGGATGTAAGGGATGAGGGTGAGCAGGACGATCACCGCCGGGAAGAAGGCCAGGAAGAGCTTGAAGGCGATGGCCGAGGCGCGGGTCTCCAGGCGTCCGGTGGCCAGGGCGCGGAAGAAGAAGCGCGAGATGGCGTAGAGGCTGAAGCCGGCGAAGCCGGGCAGGCGCACGCGCTGGGCCCAGCCCACCAGGCGGCGGAAGGGCCGCGAGAAGAGGAGCTTCCGCCGCAGGCGCTCCAGCATGGCGGGTCAGAGGGCTTTGAGGCTCAGGTCGAGCCCGGTGGCGCTGTGGGTGAGGGCCCCCACGGAGATGAAGTCCACACCGCACGCGGCATAGGCCCGCGCGTTGGCCAGGGTGATGCCGCCGGAGGCCTCGGTGCGGTGGCGCCGTGCGATCAGGGCCACGGCCTGGCGCAGGTCCTCCAGGGCGAAGTTGTCCAGCATGATGCGGTCGGCCCCGCCGTGCGCCAGGATCTCCCGCACCTCGGCCAGGTCGCGCGCCTCCACCTCGATGGGGATGTCCAGGCCGTGGGCCTTCAGGTATTCGCGGGCGGCCTCGATGGCGCGGCCCGTCCCACCGGCGAAGTCCACGTGGTTGTCCTTGATCAGCACCATGTCGTACAGGCCATGGCGGTGGTTCTCACCGCCGCCCAGGCGCACGGCCCACTTCTCCAGGGCGCGCAGGGTGGGCGTGGTCTTGCGGGTGTCCAGCACGCGGCAGCCGGTGCCTTCCAGGGCATCCACGAAGCGGCGCGTGAGGGTGGCGATGCCGCTCAGGCGCTGCATGAAGTTCAGCAGCACGCGCTCGGTGCTGAGCAGGGCGTGCACCGGGCCCGTGAGGGTGAAGGCCACCTCGCCGGCCTGCACGTGGGCGCCGTCCTCCAGCAGGGGGCGCATGTGCAGGTCGGGATGGGCCTGGGCGCAGATGGCCGCGGCCAGTTCCATGCCGGCCAGCACGCCGTCCTGCTTCACCAGCAGGCGCATGCCGCCACGGGCGCCGGGGGGGATGGTGCTGCGCGTGGTGTGGTCGCCGTCGCCGATGTCCTCCGCCAGGGCGGCGGCGATCAGGGCGTCCGTTCCGGGGGGCAGCACGGTCAGTGGTCGGTACGGCCCGCCTCTATGCGCAACTGCTTGACCTGCATGGTCTCGCCGCTGCGTTTCAGGAAGAAGGTGACCCGGAAATGGCCGGTGCGGGTGCGCAGGATGCCGATGTAGTACCGGTCGCCCAGCTTGCTCTGCCCCTGGTGCTCCACCACCATGCCCGAAGGCGGGTTCTCGTCGAAGAAACGCCGCAGGATCTGCTCGGCCTGGGCCTTGGAGTACACATCGCTGGCGCCCCCGACGGTGAGGTCGATGTTGGGGATGAAGTGCAGGGCGAGCTCCTTGGCGTTGCCCGTGCCCAGGGCGGCCACCACGCGGTCCTTCACAACGTCCTGCGCCAGCCCGGGCAGGGCGTGCGCAGCGATCGCGAGGGCCAGGGAAAGGTGCTTGAGCATGTCCGGCGGTTCAGGTTGTCGGTGCCAATTTCGCAAACATCGGGCCAGCGTGGCATCTTCGGGGCGCCGTACTTGTCAACACCCCGGGGTATGCACATCAGGCTGGTCATGGTGGGCCGCAACGCGCCGGGCCCGGTCACCGAGGCCTTCGAGGACATGCTGGCCCGGTTGAAGCGCTCCTTCCCGGTGGAGCAGGTGGTGGTGGCCGACCCGCCGGGCGGCGACGTGGAGCGCAAACGGCGCGAGGGCACCGACCGGTTGTTGAAGGCCGTGGAGAAGGAGGCGGTGGTGGTGTTGCTGGACGAGCGGGGCGAGGCGCTCGGATCGCGGGATTTCGCCGGGCGGCTGGGGCGGTGGCGCGACCGGGGGGTGCGGAGCGTGGCCTTCGTCATCGGCGGGGCCTACGGCGTGGACGAGCGGATGCATGCCCGCGCCACCCAGGTGATCGCGTTGTCGGCCATGACCTTCACCCACCAGATGGTGCGGCTGGTGCTGGCCGAGCAGTTGTACCGCGCGGCCGAGATCCTGCGCGGCAGCGGCTATCATCACTGAGGGGGGCGTTCGAGCACGGCCTTGATGGTGTCGCCCACCTTCAGCAGGTCGAGGGTGCCGTCGGCCAGCCGCTTGAGCCACCGGTTCAGGGCGTTGCGCTCCAGGCGCGTGCGCAGGTCCTCCTGCACGGCCGTGGCGCTGCGGCGGCGCTCGGGGTCGATGGAGCCGCGCATCAGCACACGCTGCACGCTCACCCCGGTGGTGCGCACACTGCGCAGGCGCAGGCCGCAGCGCCCGGCCAGGCGGGCCAGGGTGCGCGGGGTGAAGTAGTTCAGGTGCTCGGGGTAGTTCACCACGTTCCAAGAGCGGCCCGCCAGCAGCCTGCCGGTGGAGCGGTAATTGGGGGTGGTGAGGTACAGGATGCCCCCCGGCCGCAGCAGCCCGGCCATGCGCCGCAGCTCGGCCCCGGGGTCGGTGAGGTGCTCCATCACCTCGAAGGAGCACAGCACATCGAACGAGGCCGGTGGGTAGTGCGCGGGGTCCAGCGGCCCCTCGATGATGCGGATGCCGCGCGAACGGCACGCGGCGAGGGCCCGTGCGCCGAACTCCGTGCCATGCACCTCCCAGCCCTGCATGCGCGCACGTTCCAGGAACAGGCCGGCCCCGCAGCCCACATCGAGCATGCGGCCCGTGCGGCGGTACCGGGCGAAGTCGGCCAGCAGCTCGTCGTAACGCTTCAGGGTCACCGGCGACACGTGCTCGTGGACCGGATACTCACCGTAGTAGGCGGCCAGCTCGGCAGGGGTGGGCGTCACCCCGGTGAACACCATGGCGCAGCGGCCGCAGCGCACCAGGTGGTCCCGGGCCCGCACGGGGATGGGCCGGTGGTCGGTGGCCCCGCATACGGGACAGGGCCGGGGGCCGGGTTCGGGCATGGCCGCAAACGTAGCACGATGTCCCGGCCCGGCCCGCTGCACCACCAAGGGGCAAGAAAGCCATTGCCGACATTTGGCGCATGTCGTTGGTGTGGATCTACTACTACGGTGATGTGGACATCGCCTACTGGGAGTACCTGGTGGGGTCCATCTACCTGGTGTTCATCTACATCTACTTCTCGCGGGCCAAGACCATGGCCATCAAGAAGCATCCCGAGTACAAGCACCTGCTGTGGGGCTTCTTCGCCAAGATGATCGGCGGGTTGGGCTTCAGCCTCATCTACTTCTACTACTACCGGGGCGGGGACACCATCATGTATTTCTACTCGGCCGTGGCGATGAGCAACATGTTCAAGCTGGACCCGATGACCTATTTCGACATCGTGACCGGCCCCAACAGCGCGGAGAACCTGGCGCGGTTCAGCATGGAGACGGGCTACCCGTACGGCTACATGTACTTCGACCCGCGCGCCTACTTCGTGATCCGCCTCATCAGCCCGCTGGTCATCCTCACCTTCAACAGCTACCTCATCACCACGGTGCTGCTGGCCAGCATGTCCTACGTGGGCATCTGGAAGTGCTACCGCACGTTCGTGGCCATGTTCCCCTCGCTGACGGACAAGTTCGCCGTGGCCTTCCTGTACATGCCCTCGGTGGTGTTCTGGGGCTCGGGCATCATGAAGGACACCTTCACCATGAGCGCCGTGTGCTGGTGGATACACTGCTTCGTGCAGTTCTTCTTCAAGCGAAGGGCCATGGCGGGCAACTTCATCGGCATGGTGCTGTCGGCCATCATCCTGGTGGTGATGAAGCCGTACATCTTCATGTCCATCTTCCCGGTGTCGATGCTGTGGCTCATGTTCAACCGTGTGGCGCGGATGAAGAACGCGCTGATCCGCGTGGTGGTGCTGCCCCTCGCCCTGGTCGCCATGATCGCCATCTCCATCACGGTGCTCGGCTGGATGGGCGACAGCCTGGACAAGTTCTCGCTGGACAAGCTGGTGGACACGGTGATGGTGCTGCAGACGGACATGTCGCGCGCCGAGGCCTACGGCAGCAACTACTTCGATGTGGGGCCCATGGACGGCACGCTGGGCGGCCTGTTGTCCAAGTTCCCGGTGGCCACCAACGCGGCCCTGTTCCGGCCCTACCTGTGGGAGTCGCGCTCGGTGGTGGTGGCCCTCAGCGCCCTGGAGAACTTCTGGCTGCTGTCCTTCACGGTGCTGATGCTGTGGCGCACCCGCCTGCTGTTCTTCCTGCGGTGCGTGGGCGGCAACCCGGTGGTGCTGATGTGCTTCGTGTTCACCCTGCTGTTCGGTTTCGCCATCGGCATCTCGTCGCCGAACTTCGGGGCCCTGGTCCGCTTCAAGATCCCCCTGATCCCGCTCATGGTCTCCGGTCTCTTCATCATCGCCTACTTGGACCGCGAGCGGCGGTGGGCCAAGGTTTACAACCGGGTCTTCGACCTGGCGAAGTACCGCGCGGGCGAACCCGGCGCCGAGGGCCTGATGAGCAAGGAGGCGGTGGCCAGGCGCAAGCGCAGCAAGGCCCGCGCATGATGCACAAAGGGAAGCGCCGCGCCTGCGCCCTGGTGGTGGGCCTCCACGGCATCCACGACCCGCTGATGTCCACCCTGATGCTGGACTATGTGCTGCGCTTGCAGGAACGGGGCACGGACCTGGACATCCTGCTGGTGACCGAGGAGCCGGGGCCCACGACCTTGGACCCCGCCTGGGCCGCACGCCTGGAGCGGGCCCGCATCACCTGGAAGCCGCTGCGCTACGACGTCAGGGGGGCGCAGTTCCCCCAGCGCATCCGCAACATCGCCCGCCTGGCCTGGTGGTCGTGGCGCTTCACACGCGGCTACGCGAAGCGCACCGCAGTGGGCTTCCTGTCCATGGCCGGTGCTTACGCGGCCCTCGTGCGGCCTTTCGGCTTCCAGCGCCTGGTGCTGGTGAACTTCGAGCCGCACAGCCGCTACATGCGCGAGATGGGCCTCTGGTCCGAAGGCTCGCTGAAGCACCGCGTGGTGCGCTGGTCAGAGGGCATGGAACTGCGCCGGGCCGATGCGGTGGTGGCACCCTCCACGGCCGTGCAGGAGCTGGTGCGCGCCCGTCACCCGGGGGTCGAACTGCACCTGCAGGGCGTCACCGTCGATGTGCGGGCCAACGCGCGTGACGAGGCCGCAGGTGCGGAAGTGCGGCGGCGATACGGGCTCGAGGGTCGCACCGTGGTGCTCTACATCGGCAAGTTCGGGGGCATCTATTACAGCGAGGCGGCCTACGTGCGCTTCATGCAGACGACCTGCGCCGCCGACCCCGCGGTGCACCACCTCATCGTCACCCACCACGAGCACATGGAGCAGCTGCGCCGGGCCCCCGGATGGGACCGGGTGCAGGACCGCACCACGCTGCTGGGCCCCATGCCGCCCGAGGCCCTGCGGCCCTACCTCTCGGCCGCCGACCTGGGCGTCATCGCCGTGCCGCCCACACCGTCGCAACGCTTCCGCTCGCCGGTGAAGACCGCACTGTACTGGGCCGCGGGCGTGCCCATCCTGATCCCCGAAGGGGTGGCGGACGACTGGTGGATCGCCCGCGATGAAGGCGTCGGCATCGTGGTGAAGGACCTGCCGACGATGGAGGCGGACGTGTTCCGCGCCGGCCTTGACCGCCTTCGCGCCACGCCGGTGGAGGAGTTGCGCGCGCGGTGCGTGGACGTCGCCATGCGGCTCCGCGATACCGGTCACATGGTGGACCTGCTCGCCCGGATCATCCCTGGCCGGGCCAGATGACAAGGGGCCCCGGATGGCCTAGTAGAGCAAGGCCAACAGGGCCCGCCACCGACGGCCGGCCTTCCAGAACGAACCGGCCATCATCCGACGGCGCTTTAAGGAGTAGATGAGCCACTGCTTCCAGCTGGTCCGGCCCGAGCGAAGGAGCTGTCGGCCGATCCACCGCATGGAACGGTCCATACCGTCCAGGTTGGTATGCATGGAGGTGTTCCCGGTGCGCCTGTAGTGGAGCACTTCCTCCTGGGTGAACGCATACCGCTGGTCATGGGCATAGTTCATGCAGTAGAACAGGTCCTCGGCATGGCTGATACGCTCTTCAAAGCGCAGGTCCACGCAATGGGACCTGCGGAACATCCAACTGAGGCCCATGAAGCACCGGCCCGAGAAGGTCACCATTTCCGCGAACGGGTCGTCCACCGGTCGTGGTTCGAAGGTGCGCAGCACACGATCCATGGTGCCATTGACGTACAGGACACGGCCGTCAGCGATGCCCAGGCCGGGATCGGCTTCCAGGAGCTCGACACGCGAGGCGATGCTCCGGGGGGGCAGCATGTCATCGGCATCCAGAAAGCAGAGGTATTCACCCCGAGCCGCCGCCAAGCCCATGTTGCGGGCGCTGCCGATACCACCGTTCGGTTTGTGGTACCGGATGATGCGGACGTCGACGAATGCATCGATCAACGCGCCCGTGCGGTCGGTGCTCCCATCGTCCACGATGATGAGCTCCCAGTGCGAATGCGTTTGGGCGATCACGGAGGCGATGGCCTGCCCGATGAACGGCTCCGCGTTGTACGCAGGCATGATGATGGAGACCAGGGGCTGGGAGCTGGAGCTCATGCGGGACGGATCATGGAGAGAACGGCCCGGGCGAAGCGTTGGGTCACCCGATCGATGCACAGGTCGCGGATGAGATCCTTCGCCGGGCTGAGCGCGCAACGGCCCTCGACCAGGTCGATAATGCGGTCGGCCGCGGCCGCCGGGTCGTCCGGCGGGCATGGAACGGCGAGCCCGGTGCGCTCCAGCAGGTCGCGCTGAGCGCCTTCGCACACGAAGGCCAGCATCGGCTTCACCTGGGCGATGTACTCGAAGGTCTTGCCCGCGATGCTGTAGTCGCGCCCGCCCACCACCTTGGAGGAGGTGATCAGCAGGGCGTCACAGGTCGCCTGGAAGCGGATGGAGCTGGCGTGGTCCACCCGGCCGTGCAGCTTCACCTTGCCCTCCAGCCCGTGCGCCTTCACCATCCCGGTCAGCCAGGACGGCACGTCACCGATGAACTCCACCCGCAGCAGGTCGTAGAGGTCCGGTCGTCGCACGCGAAGCTCCTTCAACGCCGCGAAGAAGGCCCAGGGCGATCGGTAGCGCCAGTCCTCGCGCCGCGGGGCGTACTGCAGCCATTGCCAGGGTCTTTTGCGCCACCAGGGCTTGAACATGAGGTCGCGCTGGTAGGGCGTGTAATAGAAGCTGCCGACGTAACCGATGGTGAACGGCCGGTCCGGTGTGGCCGGGGGCAGCTGGATGCGGTCCGGCACCACGGGTGGCGGCTGGTCGTATCCGTTCGTGACCAGGTGGAACCGACCGGCCGGGACCATGGGGTGCAGCGCCTGGAGGTCGGCGATGGTCTGCGGGGAGGTGACGGTGATGGCGTCCGCTGCGCGCAGCAGGCGCCGTTCGTGCGCCTTCCGCCACAGGAAATGCAGCCGGCTCACGTACGGCGTGATGAGCCAGAGGCTCCACGCATCGCGCAGGTCCACGAGCAAGGGCAGCTTCAGGCGGCGCGCCACCTCCACGCCCAGCGCTCCGGTGCTGAACGGGGGGATGGAGATGATGACGGCCTTCAGCTCGTGGTCGCGGGCGGCCTGTTCCGCGGCGGCCAGCAGATGCCTGCGCCAGCGCCGTCCCTCGGGGTCCAACGTGTTCAGGTAGTACGAGCCGCGGACCCGGTCCGCCCACGTGGGCGGGTCCACCGGCGTGCGGATGACCACGGCATGCCCGTCGAGGCCGGCCACTTCCTTGTCCAGCGCTGATCCGCGGTGAGCAACAGGCTCCGGGGTGATCACGATCGGGGTGATGCCGGAGCGGTGAAGGTGCTTGACGAACTTGAACGGACGGTGCGAGCCACCGGCGTTGAGCGGCGGGAACTCGTAGCTGATGAACAGGACCTTCATCCGTCGATGGCGTTGGTCCCTGCCGCGGAGCGCAGCACCTGGGCATAGCGATCGGCCACCAGCCGGGCATCCACCAGGGGCCGGATGGCGGCGGCCAACCCTGCGGGGTCCAGCGTCAGCAGGCGGTCCCAGTCCTTGTCCATGGCATCGCACCAGGCCTCGGGGCTGTTCTCCATCACGGGGGTCCCCAGCGCCGGGGTGAGGTACTCGCGGATGCCGCCGACATGCGAGGCCACCACGGGCGTCCCGCAGCAGAGCGCTTCGGCGCAGACGGCGGAGAAGGTCTCGTAATCGCTGGCATGCAGCAGGGCATGGGACCGGCGCATCTCCTCGGCGGCGGCTTCGGGCGTGGCCTGGCCGATCAGGGTCACGTGCTCGTGCATCCCGGTGCGGGCGATGGCCTCCTGGATGGCGGGCATATCGGCACCGCCACCGGCGATGCGCAGCCGGGCATCACGGCCAAGGGCCCTCAGGCGGGCGATGGCCTCCACGAGCAGCACGGGCCGCTTGGGGTAGCGCCAGGTGGCGATGGCGAAGAAGCGTCCGGGTTCCCGTTCCACCGGGGCCGGAGCGAACAGCACCGTGTCCACGGCATTGGCCACCATGTGCACCGGCGGATGGGGCGGCCCGGCGAAGGTCAGGATGTCGTCGGCCAGCGCACGCGACACGGTGATCAGCGGCACGCCCAGGTGGAAGATGCGGCGGATGCGGTCCAGTCCCTTCGCACCGGACTTGAAGCCGAGGCGGTAGATGCTCCAGTGCTCGGTGATCACCAGGGGAAGGCCCATCACGCGGCGGAGCAGGCCAAGCCGTGCGCAGTTCGGATAGGCGATGTGGAAGTTGATCACGTCGAAGCGCTGCCGGCGATCGCGCGTGAGCCAGGCCCAGAGGATGAGCCCCGTGGCCATCCACTCCACCAGCAGCCACCGGCGCAGGGGCGTGGTGAGGATGAGGGTCCGGTCGGCCTTGAGGCTGCGGCGGTGGAGCGACCAACGCTCGCCCTGCCGCACGTCCAGTTGCCACACCGTGTTCGTGCCATGGGGGGCCAGTGCGCGCACATGGCGTTCGATGAACGGTGTCTCGAACGGCTTGAGGTGGTTGGGATACCAGCCCACGATGTGCAGGACGTGCATGCCGGCTCAGGGTTGCGGAACGCACACCATGATCTCCGCCGAGACCCCTTCGCGGCGCAGGCGGACAAGGAGCAGTTCGAGGGGATAGACCGCCGCCGCCAGCGCGCCGCCCAGCCGCGGGTGCAGTTTGCAGGCGCGCATCACCAGCCCCCACCAGCGGTGCAGGAGCGGCGAATCGGAGTCCAGCGGCCGGTTGAGGAGATGGAAGACCGGGTGGCGCCGCACCACACGCAGGCCGTTGCGTTCCAGGGCCGCCGTGTACGTGGCCAGTGAGCGGGTGGTGAAGTGCTCCTGCTTGTGGTCCTGGCCATGCACGAAGATGTCCGAGAGGAAGAGCACGCCGCCGGGTCGAAGCAGCCTGCGCAGGTTGGCCAGGGCCTGGTCCAGCTTGGCGTCGTCCACCACATGGAACAGGACGTCCATGCAGGTGATGGCGTCGAACCGCTCCTCCGGCAGGTCGGCCGCATCGCTGATGTCCATCCGCAGCACGTGCACGCCGGGCATCCCGCTCCGGAGGCGCTCCACGGCGGTGTTGGTGAGGTCGCTGCCCACGATGCGGGCGGCACCGAGCCGCTTCCAGGCCTCCAGGTATTGGCCGGTCCCCGAGCCGACATCAAGCACATGGATGCCGGTGATGACGGGCAGATGGGCCCGGGCCACGCGGGCGAAGACCGCCTGGCGCACGCGGTACATCCAGCGGTTGAAGGGTTCGCCGAGGCCCAGGTAGCCCACGCCGGTCAACCCGGTGCTCGTGCGCAGACGCTCCTCCCAATACGCACGCGGGTCGAACTGCCCCATGCGGCCAAAGATAGCCGCGGTCCTCATCGGGCCTCAGCCCCCGTACAGGGGGAACCAGCTGCCCAGCACGGCGAACCGCAACGCGGCCATCGCCGCCGCCGCCGCGGCGAACAGGGCGGCGTACTTCAGCGTGATCCGAAGACCGGCCAGCCCCACGGAGGACAGCAGCTGGGTGGACAGCACCATGTAGCCCGCCATGCTCACCAGGGCATAGCTGAGCATGATGGCACCGGAGCCCAGGCCCATGAAGCCCACCACGGCCATGGCCGCCACACGGGCCACCGTGAGCACCACCTGGAACACGAGGTTCACATGCTCGCGCCGCTGCACGTTGAACAGCGACACCATGGGGTCGCACAGCAAACGGAAGAAAAAGAAGCCGCCCATGTAGGCGGTGAACACGCCCGCGTCGCGCCAGGGGCCACCGAAGAGCAGACCGAAGGCCTCGTCGGCGAAGAAGGTGAGCAGCAGGAACGGCACGAGGCCCACACCGTACAGCCGTTTGTACAGGCCCATGGTGATGCGCCGCAGCTCCCCGGGCTGGTCGCGCAGCTCGGACGCCTTCTGCATGTACACCGTGCTGAAGGAGAAACCGAACAGGCGCAGGGGGATCAGCAGCAGGCTGGCCCCCAGGGAGAAGTGCCCCACGGCGGCCAGGTCGCCGCTCAGGGCGAACACCGGCAGCTGCAGGCCCAGGCTGGCCACCCAGCGCTCGGGGAAGACCATCAGCGGATAACGGCGGTACTCACGCAGGGTGGTGCGCATGCGGCCCCAGTTCCAGTGGGTGAACACCTCGCGCATGCCGTGCTTCATCAGCGGCCGTACGTACACGGGGATGATGGCCGTGCGCACCACGGCATCGCCCAGGATCAGGCCCAGCGAACGGGTGCTGCTCAGCAGGCCGTAGAACAGGTTCACCAGGCGCGTGGTCAGGTCGAGCGTGGCCCCGGTGAAGGCGCTCACCTTGAAAAGCTTGGCGCGCGTGAGCCACTGGGTGAAATACACGCTGAGCGCATAGAGCAGCGCGGCCGGGCCCACGAAATGCACCCAGCCCCCCAAGGCCCTCCAGCTCGGCGCCAGCGCGTAGAAGTGCTCGGCGAACAGGGCCGCCACCGCCGTCAACACACAGATGATGACGGCCGTGGTGAGGTTGATGCGGAACAGGTCGCGGAAGGTCTCCTCGTCCCGCGGAAGCACATAGGCCACCGACAGCCCCATCTCCGCCACGAAGCACAGGTTCATCATCAGGGCCATGAAGAGGCCGTACACGCCATAGGCCTCGGGGCCGTAGATGCGGCCCAGCAGCGGGGTGAGCACCAGCTGGCTGGCCATGGCCAGCGCGTTGCCGGAGAACACCTGGAAGGAGTGTCGTGCGAAGCTGCCCTCGGTGCGGATGCGGCGCAGGTCGTTGCGGAGCTGTTCGACGGCGCGGCGGAGGGGCACTGCGAGGTGGTGGGACCGCCAAAGGTAACCGGGCCGCCGGGCCCGTCCCGGCGATGCGCATCTTCGCGGTGTGGAGCTCGTGCTGTGCACCCGCAACCCGGGCAAGGTGGCCGAACTGGCCGCCCTGCTCCCCGCTTCGTACCGCGTGCTCGGCCCCGAAGAGGTGGGCGTGAGCGGGGAACTGCCGGAGACCGGGGACACCCTGGAGGCCAACGCCGTGCAAAAGGCCCGCTGGGTGCACCACCGATGCGGGCTGCCCTGCATCGCTGACGATACGGGCCTGGAGGTGGATGCGCTCGATGGCGCGCCGGGCGTGCACAGTGCCCGCTATGCCGGTGCGGACCGCGATGCGCAGGCCAACATGCACAAGTTGCTGCAAGCCCTGGAGGGCCGCACCGACCGCAGCGCCCGTTTCCGCACCGTGATCGCCTTGGTGGCGGACGGCGGCGAACGCCTGTTCCACGGTGCGGTGGAGGGGTGCATCCTCACCGCGCCGCGCGGGACCGGCGGTTTCGGTTACGACCCGGTGTTCGCGCCGGCGGGCGAGGCACGAAGCTTCGCTGAGATGACCGCGGCGGAGAAGAACCGCATCAGCCACCGCGCCCGGGCCACGGCCGCCCTGCTGGAGCACCTGCGCGGTGCTACCGCCGGTTGAGGCCGTCCTCCAGCAAGCCGTTCACCGCCGCAGGCACCCCCAGGCCGTCCACGTCCAGCATCTTGGGGTAGATGCTCGCCTGGCTGAACCCCGGAGTGGTGTTCACCTCGATGGTCACCAGGGCGTTGTCATCCGCCACTTCGCCGCCGCTCCAGAAGTGGTCCACCCGCACCATGCCGCGCAGGTCCAGTGCGGTGTAGATGGCCGCCGAACGCTGTTGGACCAGGGCCGTCACGGCCGGGCTCAGCGGCGCCGGCACCAGCTCCTCCGTGTCGGTGGCGTGGTACTTGGCCTCGTAGTCGAAGAACTCGCGCGGCGTGCGGATCTCGCACACCGGCAGGGCCTTCACGCGACCGTTGAGCCGGATCACACCGCAGGTGAGCTCGCGACCGGTCACTGCGGCCTCCACCATCACGCGCGCGCATTCGCGGAAGGCCGTTGTCAGCGCGGCGGGCAGGTCCTCGGGCCGTTTCACCTTGGTGACGCCCAGACTGCTGCCGCTCTCGTCGGGCTTCACGAAGCACGGGTAGCCGATGCCTTCCGGGAGCACGGGCCGGTCGCCCACCAGGTCGCGGTGCCACAGCACCGAGGGCGACACGCGGAACCCGAGCTGCCGCAAGAGGGCCGTGGTGCCGTACTTGCTGAAGCTGAGCGCCATGGGCAGCACACCGCCGGTCTGGTAGGGCACGCCCAGCATGTCCAGATAGCCCTGCAGCTTGCCGTCCTCGCCGGGCGGGCCATGGATGGCGATGAGGGCCACGGCGAAGCGTTCGAGCCCGTTCCCACGGTCGAGGCGGAAGCCGGCCCGATCGAAGGGCAGGGCCGTCCCGTCCGGTCGTTCGCAGGTCCAGTCCTCGCGGGTGATGGTGACGAAGAACGGATCGAAGCGGGCGCGGTCGATGGCCGAGAGCATGCGCTGCGCGCTCTGATGGCTGATCACCGATTCGCCGGAATAGCCGCCGCGAACCACGGCGATGGGGGGACGGGGGTCCATGGCGGGCGAAGGTAGCGGGTGGTCATGGAGGCGCCCGGGTGGACCGACGTCCCGGTGCAGCCCCGTGCATGCACCTGCCGGGGCGGAACGCGCAAGCACCCCCGCGCTTGCCCAGGCCCGTCCGGCAACGGCTATCTTCGCCGCGCTCCGCGCGGCCCGAAGGCCGCGCCCTTGTGATGCGACGCGCCCTGCCCTACCTGCTCCCCGTGCTCGTCAGCGCCCTGCTGCTGCTGGGCGGCTGGTCGTGGGTGCGCCAGTACACCCGGCACGGCGTGGTGGTGGAGGTGCCCGACCTCACCAAGCTCACCGTGGCCGAGGCCGCCGCAGCGGTGGGCCCCCTGGGCCTGCATGTGGAGGTGGTGGACTCCGTGCATACGGACGCCGCGCCCAAGGGCACCGTGGTGGACCAGGACCCCGATGCCGGGGCGGGCGTGAAACCCGACCGCAAGGTGTACCTCATGGTCAACGCCATGCGCCCCAAGCTCATCGACATGCCCACCCTGGTGGACCTCAGCAAGCGCCAGGCGATCAGCGTGGCCGAGATCGTGGGGCTGAAGGTGGCCGAGCTGCGCTACCGTCCCGATGCCTGCGTGGACTGTGTGCTGGAACAGCTGTACCAGGGGCGCACCATCATCCCCGGTACGGGCATCGAGCGCGGCGCCTCCATCGTGCTTGTGCTGGGCAGCGGGGAGGGCGGTGAGCGTGTCCCTGTTCCGGACCTCACCGGCTGGACCTACGCCGAGGTGGCCGCGATCCTCAACATGGCCTCCCTGAACCTGGGCGCCGTGGTGGCCTGCGAGGGCTGCAATACCAAGGCCGATTCCGCGTTGGCGAAGGTGTTCCGGCAGTCGCCCATGCCCACCGTGGGCAACAGCATCGGCATGGGCGGCCTGGTGGACGTCTGGCTCACGACGGACACCGCCGGCCTGGGCGCCTTGCGCAACCTGCCCGACAGCACCCCCACTGAACCCGCGACCCCGGATGTGGAACCGTGACCTTGCCCTGCTGGCCACCGCCCTGCTGGCCACCACCGCCTTGGCGCAACAGGAAGTGCTCCTTCCCTTGAACGGCCAGGCCCGCCCGGAGAACGAGCGGCCCCTGGTGCGCGCTGCGGCGAACACCTTCTTCATCTACGAGAACGCCACCCAGGAGCTGCCCTTGATGGACGATTTCTCCATCGACCGCACGCGCCACCTCAACGCCGCGACGGACGATCCCGGGGTGACACTGCTGGATGTGGTGTACAGGATCGCCTTGGGCGGCGTCTCCGCGCCGGACATGGCCTACTATTCGGACACCACGTACCACTACTACACGGACACCCTCGGCGTGGACAGCACCTGGCGCGAGGCGAACCCCTTCATCACCATCGAGCTGTTCGACCTCAGTACCTATCCGGCCACCTCCATCACGCAGTCCGCCTGGCCGCCCTATACGATCTACGACACCCTGACCGACCCCTTCATCGACACGCTCGCCGTGCCCGCCGCCGACCTGTTGCAGGACTCGCTCGAGGTGTACACCGTGCCGGCCGACCCGCGCACCTACGAACAGAACGGGATCGACGTGCCGCTGATCCTGTGGGCCGACGACGATGCGCACATCAATGGAACCTACCCGATCGACCCGCCCACCATCGGCGTGGCCACCTTCGACGGCGTGGACCGCACCGGCATCCCCTACGTCACCAATTCACCCACGGCCTACGGCATCAACGACCACCTCACCTCGGTGCCCATCAACATGGCCTATCCGCCGGGCGATTCCATCTACCTCAGCTTCTTTTACCAGCCCCAGGGACGCAGCGGCGACACCGAAGTGCAGCCCCAGGACAGCCTGGTGCTGGAGTTCTACGCGCCGGATGAGGAGGCCTGGATCCGTCGCTGGAGCACGCCCTACACGGCGCTCGCACCCTTCCGGCAGGTGCTGCTGCCCATCACCGACTTCCGGTTCCTGAAGCCCGACTTCCGTTTCCGCTTCCTGAACTACGGCACGCGCAGCGGTGCGCTGGACCACTGGCACATCGACTACGTGCGGCTGGCCCGGCAGCGCGCCCACGACGACACGCTGCTGGTGGACGTGGCCTGGGTGTACCCGGGCAACACCCTGCTCAACACCTGGACCGCCGTGCCCTTCACGCATTTCAGCAACGCCCCCGCCGCGTTCATGGCCACATCGGTGGACCTGCTGCAGAAGAACCTGGCGGACCAGGACCGCTTCATCACCTGGGAGGCCAGCTCGGGCCTCGACGGGGAGGCGCCCGTGGCCACCTTCGGCGCGGGCAGCAACATCATCAACAACGCCAACAGCACCTTCACCAGCACCCATGCCGTGGCCCCGTTCGCCTACGATCCGGGGCTCAGCACGGGGGCGGCGTTCTGGCGCAACACCTTCGCCATCGACGTCACGCCCGACATCAACCGCTACAACGACACCATGCGGTTCGTGCAGGAGCTCAGCAACTACTACGCCCTGGACGATGGCAGCGCCGAGGCGGGCTACGGCCTCACCAATGCCCCCGGCGGCAAGGTGGCCGTGCGCTTCGACATGCAGCAGCCCGATTCGCTGCGCGCCGTGCGGATCTACTTCGACCCCATCTTCTTCCCGGAAAGCCCCGAGGAGGCCGGCTTCCTGCTCACCGTGTGGAGCTCGTTGAGCCCCGAGACCATCCTCCACCAGAACTTCACCTTCAGCGATCCGGAGTACCGGCCGCACGGGCTTAACAAGTTCGTGGAGTATCCGCTGGATTCCACCATCCTGGTGCCTGCCACCTTCTACGTGGGCTTCGTGCAGACCACGGCCACGTTCATGAACGTGGGCTTCGACCGCAACACGGACAGCCAGTCCCGCATCTTCTTCAACACCACGGGGACCTTCGCCAACACCTCGCACCACGGTTCGCTCATGCTCCGGCCGGTGCTGGTGGCGGATACCGACCCGTTCACCGGCACCGACGGCCTGCCACGGCCCACGCTTGGACTGTGGCCCAACCCGGCCTCGGACCTGCTGTGGGTGCGCCTGGAGGGTGCGGCCGCGGGCCAGGTGGAGCTGTGGGACGCCACCGGTCGCCTGGTGCTGCGCACGCCGTACCGCAGCGATGCGCCCATCGACCTGGCCGACGCGGCGCCCGGGTCCTACGTGGTGCGGCTGTTGGATGCGCAGGGGACGGCCTTGGGGCATGCACGGTTGATGCTGCAACGATGAGCCAGGGGGCCGGGGACGGGGAGCTCGAAGGCGGCGAGGAGCAGGAGCTCTACGAGCACCACCGCATCGTGTGCGACCCGGGCCAGACGCTGCTGCGGCTGGACAAGTTCCTCTTCGACCGCCTGGCGAACACCTCGCGCAACCGGATCCAGGTGGCCGCGCGGGCCGGCAATGTGCGGGTGAACGACCGGCCGGCCAAGCCCAGCCAGAAGGTGAAGCCCGGCGACATCATCAGCATCGTGCTGCCGTATCCCCAGCGGGAGGTGGAGCTGAAGCCGGAGGACATCCCGCTGCGGGTCCTGTTCGAGGACGATCACGTGGTGGTGATCGACAAGCCCGCCGGCCTGGTGGTGCATCCGGGCCATGGCAACTGGACGGGTACCCTGGTGAACGCGCTTCTGTTCCACTTCGGCCGGCTGCCGGCGGTGCCCGGCGCCGAGGTGCCCCGGCCCGGTCTCGTGCACCGGCTCGACAAGGACACCAGCGGTGTGATGGTCGTCGGCAAGAACGAGGAGGCGTTGACGCACCTGGCCCGCCAATTCTTCGAGCGCACCAGCGACCGGCGCTACCAGGCCCTGGTGTGGGGCGACTTCACCGAGGACGAAGGTGTGGTGGAGGCCCACATCGGGCGCAGCCCCAAGGACCGCACCGTGCAGTATGTCTTCCCCGGGGGCGAGCAAGGCAAGCCCGCCGTCACGCGCTGGCGGGTGGTCGAACGCTTCCGCTACGTCACCCTCGTGGAATGCAAGCTGGAGACCGGTCGCACCCACCAGATCCGCGTGCACATGCAGTGGGCCGGGCACCCGTTGTTCAACGATGCGGCCTATGGCGGCGACCGGGTGCTGAAGGGCACCACCTTCACCAAGTACAGGCAGTTCGTGGAGAACTGCTTCACGCTGCTGCCGCGGCAGGCGCTGCACGCACGCACGCTGGAGTTCGACCACCCCGTCACCGGTGCGCGCATGCGTTTCGAGAGCCCCCTGCCGCCCGACATGGAGGCGGTGCTGGCCCGCTGGCGCACCTACACCGCGGCCCGGCCGATGGAGGAGGGGGGCGACGGCCTCACCGCCTGACCTTGCCGCTGGTGGTGCGCTCCAGGCGGGGCAGGGTGCGGATGTGCCTGGGCATCTCGTGCGGGTGCAGCACATGCAGCAGGCGGGCCATCACCTCGGGCACCACCTCCTGCGGCGGCCGGTCCGTTTCGATGGTCAGCATCACCGCCTGCCCCAGCTGCGCATCGGGCATGCCGCTGAAGTAGTGCGGCTCGGCGATCAGGGCGGCGGTGCGGGCCTCGAGCTGCTCGGGATGCACCTTGCGCCCGCCGCTGAGGATCACGTTGTCGTACCGGCCCAGCCAGCGGAAGTGTGCATCGTCCATCAGCTGCACCAGGTCGTTGGTGACGTGCTGGAAGGTGCTGAGGTGCGGGGTGTGCACCACCAGGCAGCCGCGCGGGTCGCGCGCGAAACGGCAATCGCCCAGGGCCGTGAACTCCGCCGAGGCCTGCGGTCCGTTGAGGCGCCGCAGCGCCACATGCGTCACCGTTTCGGTGCTGCCATAGCCCAGGAACACTTCGTTGCGCAGGCCCGCCAGCCGCTGCCCCAGCGTCTCGCTCACCGGACCGCCGCCCAGCAGCACCGTGTGGAACTGCGTCTCCACGCGCTCCCGGTCCTCGTCCAGGGCCCGCGCCAGCTGCAACGGCACCATGGCCGCGAATCGGAACCGCTCGGCCGCGCCGAGCTTGGCCAGCACGCTGCCGCGCGGGGAGATCACATGCAGGTCGAGCCCCAGCACGAAGGCGCGGACCAGCATCAGCTTGCCGGCCACGAAGGCGCCCGGCAGGCAGTGCAGCACGCGGTCGCCGGGGCGGAGGCCGAACGTGCGTCCCGTGAGCCGGGCGCTCGCCACCAGGTCCTCCACGGGGATGGTGGTGCGCTTGGGCGGGCCCGTGGTGCCGCTGGTGGTGGCCTGCAACCCCGCGCCGCGCAGCAGCTCGTGCACCGTGTCGCGCAGAGGCGCGGCCTCCTCATGTCCGCCGGGCAGGTGTTCGGCCAGGGCATCGGCCCAGTCCGCGATGGCGCGGCCCTCCAGGGTGACACCGTCCACCGTGAGCCGTGTGAAAGGGTTCACGGCAGCGTGCTCAGGTCCCACTCGGCCTCGGGCCGGTAGCGCAGCGACCCGCGCTCGGCGATCAGGGGCGAGGGGATGTTGTTGGAATAGACCTTGCCGGTCCCGAGGCCCTGGGCGATGTCCACGTTCAGCGTGGCGGTGTACTGGGCGATGGCGTTGAGGCCGATGCTGCTCTCGAGGGCGCTGGTGATCCACCAGCCGATGCCGCGCGCGCGGGCCAGGTCGATCCATTCCTGCGTGGCCGCCCAGCCGCCCACCAGGCTCGGCTTGATCACGATGTGCTGGGGGCGCAGGTTGTCCAGCAGGTCCGCCTTGGCATCGCGCGTGTTGTGGCCGATGAGGTCCTCATCGAGCGCGATGGGGACGGGCGTGTCCGCGCAGAGCTCGGCCATCACCTCGAACTGGCCGGGCGGCACGGGCTGCTCGATGCTGTGCACCTGCAGGTCGGCCAGCCGCTGCAGCACCCCGGGGGCCTGCTGCGCGGTGAAGGCGCCGTTGGCGTCGACGCGCAGGATGAGGTCGCCCGGTCCGTACTCCCGGCGCACCGCCTGCAGCAGTTCGAGCTCGTCGGCGATGCCGATGGCCCCGATCTTCATCTTCACCGTGCGGTGGCCATGGTCGATCTGCTCGCGGATGCGGCGCTTCATCGTGTCCTTGTCGCCCATCCACACCAGGCCGTTGATCGGAATGTGCTGCTGCCCGAGCGTGAACGCCGACGGGAAGAGCGTCTTGGTGCCGCCGGCCGCCAGGTCCTTCAGGCACTGTTCCACGGCGAAGCGCACGCTGGGCACGTCCACCAGGTCGTCGTTCAGGCGCCTGCCCCAGTCACCGGTGTGCTGGCACAGTTCCAGCAGCTTGGTGCGCACATCGGCCGGATACTCCCTGCTGTGGCCGGGGAACAGCGCCGCCTCACCGATGCCGCGCACCTCGGGGCGTGCGGTGTCCCAGGCCTGGAGGTACCACACCGTGCGGGTGTTGATGGTGCCCTTGGAGGTGCCCAGCGGAAAGGCCGGGTGCAGGCTGTGCTCGACCCACCGCGCTGCGATCATGGCACAAGAATAAGGCCCAACGCGAACAGCAGCGCGGTGAGGAAGGTGGTCAGGGCCAGCACCTTCAACTGGGGGTCGAGGTCGCGCGGTTCCCCGGTGGACCACACCTTCCAGCCATGGACCAGGAGTACCGGCACGGCGAGCAGGAAGAGCCAGGTGGTCGGTCCCGCATCGATGTGGGCCGTGAAGGCGACCAGGCTCACGATGGCGCCGAGGATGAGGACGCCGTGCAGCACCCGGGCCTTCGCAAGTCCCAGGCGCACCACCAGGGTGCGTTTGCCGCTGGCCGCATCGTTGTGGATGTCGCGCATGTTGTTCACGTGGAGCACGCCCGTGCTGAGCAGACCGAAGGCGACGGCGGGGACAAGCACGTGCGGCACGAACATCCCGGTGTGGAGGTAGAAGGTGCCGCAAACACCCACGATGCCGAAGAAGAGGAACACACTGATATCGCCCAGACCCGCGTAGCCGTAAGGGTTCCTGCCGAACGTGTATTTCACGGCGGCGGCGATGGCCGCGATGCCGAGCAGCAGGAAGAACAGCGTGCGCACGGTGAAGCCCAGCGCGACCGTGATCAGCGCACAACCGCTCAGGAAGGCCAGTGCGCCGCAGATGAGCATGGCACGTTCCATCTGTGCGGGAGTGATCGCACCACTTTGCACCGCGCGCTGGGGACCCACGCGCGCGTTGTTGTCCGTGCCGTGTTGGTGGTCGCCAAGGTCGTTGGCGAGATTGCTCAGGACCTGGAGGAGCACGGCGGTGAGCAAGGCGAGGACGAGAACACTTCCCTTGAAGCAGTTGGTGCTCATGCACGCTCCATCCGCGAAGTACGCCAGTGCGCTCCCCACGATGACGCTGCTCACCGCCAGGGGCAGGGTGCGCAGCCGGAAGGCGTGGAGCCAGTGTTTCACCGTCAGGCGATCAGTTCCAAATGGTCGTGATACACATTCACCAGCTTGTGCTGAGGCAAGGCCGCCTCGATCGCGGGCCATTGCTTGTACAGCCACTGGATGAATTCGGTGCGCCGCATGTTGCCTACACGCAGGTGAATGATGCGGGGTGGCGGTCCGCTCAATTGGATGCGTTCGGAGAAATCGGCGTCCTTCGTGACGATGACAAGTTCGTGAGCTATTGCATGCTGCCAAAGGAATGAGTCGCTGGGCTGCGCACCCAATTGGCGTGAATGAACGATCGGCAGCGTGGTCGGAAGCGCTGTGGGCAACGGCAGGTTCTCGTCAATCAAGAACCCGTTCATGCCAACGGTAGGGCGGAGAACCGGTTCCCCATGATGCGTGCGGCCATTTCCACACAAGCCAGCACATGCTCACGCGTGATGGACGGATACGCCTTCAGCACCTCCTCCACATCATCGCCCGCCGCCAGCAGTTCAAGCACCGACTGCACCGTGATGCGCGTACCCTTCACCACGGGCTTGCCGTTGGCCACGTCCGGCTTGATCTCAATCAACTCCTCACGCATGCTGTAAAGTTATGGCGAGCAACTGAAGTGGGCGATGGAAGACCCCTCTCCGCGAAACTCCGTGCCCTCTGCGTTGAAAACTCCCCCTATGGGAACTTCGGGTACTTCTGAAAATCCGGCGTCCGCTTCTCGAGGAAGGCGTTGCGGCCCTCCTGCGCCTCGTCCATCAGGTAGTACATCAGCGTGGCGTCACCGGCGAACTCCATCAGGCCGCGTTGCCCGTCCAGTTCGGCGTTCAGCCCACGCTTGATCATGCGCAGGGCCAGCGGGCTGCGTTGCATCATGATGCGGCACCACTCCACGGTGGTATCCTCCAGTTCGGCCAGCGGCACCACCTTGTTCACCATGCCCATGTCCAGCGCCTCTTGTGCTGAATACTGCAGGCAGAGGAACCAGATCTCGCGGGCCTTCTTCTGGCCCACGTGCCGCGCCAGGTAATTGCTGCCGAAACCCGCATCGAAGCTGCCCACCTTGGGGCCGGTCTGCCCGAACCGCGCATGGTCCGCCGCGATGGTGAGGTCGCATACCACGTGCAGCACGTGCCCACCGCCGATGGCATAGCCGTTCACCATGGCCACCACGGGCTTGGGCAGTTCGCGGATGCGCTTGTGGAGGTCCAGCACGTTGAGGCGCGGCACACCGTCCGTGCCGATGTAGCCGCCGCGACCCTTCACGTTCTGGTCGCCGCCGCTGCAGAAGGCCTTGTCGCCGGCACCGGTGAGCACCACGACCCCGATGTTGGGATCCTCCCGTGCGATGTCCATGGCATCGATCATCTCCTTGTTCGTGTCCGGGCGGAAGGCGTTGTACACTTCCGGTCGGTCGATGGTGATCTTGGCGATGCCTTCGAAGAATTCGAACTTGATGTCCGTGTACTCCTTGATGGGGGTCCAGATGCGGGTGCTCATCGGGTCATGCCGGCGGCGCGCCGGCCTCGCGTAGTTGCTTGAAATGCTCGCGCAGCACCTTCGGGGCGATCTGCGCATCGGTGGTGATGTGGAGCACGGCGGGCCTGTCGTGCGCACCGTACAGCAGGTCGAGGCCCTGCTCCAGCGAGGGCTGGTCCGTGGCGTGGAAGTAGGGCAGGTCGAAGGACCGCACCAGCTTGGCGATGCTGCGTTCGTGCGGGGCCTCGAACCACGGCAGCAGCGCCGGATCCGTGTCCGGCCCCTCGATGTACCGGAAGATGTTGCCGCCACCGTTGTCGATCACGATGATCTTCAGCAGGGGCGACAGGTGGTCGTTCCACAGCGCGTTGCTGTCGTAACAGAAGGCGATGTCGCCGGTGACCAGGGTGGTGAGCCTTCCGGAGGCGTGGGCGGCGCCGGCGGCGGTGCTGGTGCAGCCGTCGATGCCGCTGGTGCCCCGGTTGCCGTACCAGCGGATGTCCCGCACGCGGTCGAAGAGCTGCGCGTAGCGCGCCGGTGTGCTGTTGGCCAGGTGGACGTCGCTGCCGCCGGGGATCCGGTCGTTGAGGGTGGCGAACACGGTGAGGTCGCAGAAGGGCGCCTCGCGCAACAGGCGGGCCTGGGCACCGCGCATCCGTTGGTCCACCATCCGCCAGGCCTCGCCGTAGAAGCTCTCGCCGCCCTGGGCGCCGTTCATGATCTGGGCGAAGAAGGTCCCGGCGCTCACGGCGATGTCGTGCGTGAGGCTCTGGTAGGTGTCGTGGTGCCGCTGGCCCTCGTCCACATGCCAGTGCTGCGCGGGGCGCCATTTCCGCAGCAGTGCCTTGATGCGCTTGCTCACCACGGCCCCGCCGAAGGTGATCAGCAGGTCGGGCCGCAGGTCGTTCTCGTTCGCATCGTTCACGCCTTCGAGCGCACGGTCGATGCAGGTGATGAAGGCCGGATCGTCCAGGTTGGCGGTGGCCTCGGTGAGCACGGCCACCTGGGGCAGGGTGGCCAGGCGCTGGAGCTGGGCTTTGAGCCCGGGGCTCCACAGACCCTGCCCGGCGAGCACCATCACCTTGCGGCAGGAGCTTACCTGTCCGATCAGCCAGCGGGCGTGGCCGGGCAGGATGAAGGGGCCGGTCATCACCGGGGCGATCAGGCGGCGGTGGTCCTCCGGAGGGTGCTCGCGGCGGCCGTAGAGCGGTTCGGCGAAGGGGACGTTCACGTGCACGGGCCCGGGCACGGGCAGCAGTGTGTGGTCGATGGCCTCGTTGATCGACCGGCCGCAATGCCAGCGTGCGAGCTCGTCGGCGGGGTCGCGCGGCAGCTGCACGCTGTGTTTCATGTGCGGAGCGAGCACGTCCCGCTGGCGGATGGCCTGCCCTTCGCCCTGGTCCGCCCATTCCTCCGGTCTGTCGGCGCTGATCACCAGCAGGGGCACCCGCTGGTAGAAGGCCTCGGCGATGGCCGGCCCGTAGTTGAGCACGGCGCTGCCGCTGGTGCAGATCAGGGCCACGGGGGCGTGCAGCTGCAGGGCCATGCCCAGGGCGAAGAAGGCGGCGCTGCGTTCGTCGACCACCTGCAGGCAGGTGATGTCGGGATGGTGGTGGAAGGCGAAGACCAGCGGCGCGCTGCGCGAACCGGGGCTGATGACGGCGTGCCGTACACCCTTGGCGGCGCAGAGCCGGGCGAGCTCGGCGGCGACGAAGTGGTCGGAGGTCATCGGGCGGGTGAAGATACCCGGCCGGGGTGCATCGACCGGATGGCCGCGGTCCACGCGGCCAGCTTGTCCTCGGTCTCCCGCCATTCGGCCTCGGGGTCGGAACCTTCGGTGATGCCGGCGCCGGCGTGCAGCACCACGTGCCGGCCCAGGGATCCCAGGCAGCGGATGTTGACGAAGACCTCGGTGCGGCCGTCCGCGTTCCAAGGCCCCCAGAAGCCGGTGTAGAGCCCGCGCCGGGGCCCGTCGTTCGCCGCGATGAAGCGGGCGGCGGCCTGCCGGGGGGTGCCACCCACGGCCGGCGTGGGATGCACGGCCACCAGCACGTCCTCCAGGCAGCACGGTCCAAGGTCGGCCTCCACCTCGGTGCGCAGGTGGCACACCCCGCCGGCCTCCACGACCCGTGGGCCGCGCAGGACGATGTGCGGCAGGCCCAGTTCGATCAGGCGGCCCACCACTTCGCGTGCGACGAGGGCCTGCTCATGGCGCTCCTTGGCACCCCACTCCGCCGCGTCGCGCGGTGCGTCGGTGCGCGGGCGGGTGCCGGCCAGGGCGTCCAGGCGCACCCGGTCGTCCTCGGCCTCCAACAGGCGTTCCGGGGAGGCCCCCAGCCAGGTGCCGTGCTCGGGCGTGTGCACCAGGGCCACCAAAGCGTGCGGCATGCGCTGCAGCGCATCCTCGAAGAGGGGGGCGAGCTGGGACCGTTCCAGGGGCAGGGTGAGGGTGCGCGAGACCACCACCTTCTCCAGGGTCCCGGCGGCGATGGCGGCCTGGGCCCGGCGCACCAGGTCCTCGAAGACGGTGCGGTCGGCGTCGGGTGCCGGCTCGCGTGTCCCCATGGGGGCGCCGGTGCAGCCGTGCAGCGCTTCCAGGGAGATGGGCAGTTCGCCGAAGGTGAGCTCCACGTCGCTGCGCACGAAGCAGGTGCGCCCCGGGTCGTGGTCGAAGGGCGCCACCAGGAACACCTCGTTCAGGCGTCCCAGGTAGGCGGCATCGACGGGCTCGAGCTCGGGGTTGCGCTGTGCCCAGAGCGTCACCGGCCCGCCCGGAACGCGGAAGGCGGCGAAGGTGAGCTGTTGCTCCAGGCACAGGCTCAGGGCCTGGTGCAGTTGTCCAAGGGTGCTCATGGGGTGGTGGGGGCCACGGGCCCCAGCAGCACGACGTTGGTGAGGCGGCACACGGCGCAGAGCTCGTTGGCCGCGTTGCGCACACGCACGTCCCACACGTGGGTGGTGCGGCCGATGTGCAGCGGCTCGGCCGTGGCCGTCACGCGGCCGCCGCGCACGGCCTTCAGGTGGTTGGCGTTCACCTCCACGCCCACCACCTGGCGGCCTTCGGGCAGCACCAGCAGGGCCGAGGCCACGCTGCCCAGCGTTTCGGCCAGGGCCACGGTGGCCCCGCCGTGCAGCTGGCCCATGGGCTGCACGGTGCGTTCGTCCACCGGCATGCTGGCGGTGAGGCGCCCTTCGGCATCGGCCGAGAACCGGATGTCGAGGTGTTCGCTGAGGGTGCCGGCCCGGAAGCTGTCGGCGGTTTCGGCATGTGCCGCGGTGAATCGCATGGGCCAAAGGTACCCGTGCCGATCTTTGCCCCCCATGCAACCGGGCAGCAAACCCCGCGTACTGCTGGTGGAGGACGAGGAGGGCCTGCGCCAGACGCTGCGCCTGAACCTGGAGCTCGAGGGATACCATGTGACCACGGCGGCCACGGGCCCCGAGGCGTTGGAACGCCTGCGCGGGGCGCGGTTCGATGCGGCCGTGATGGACGTGATGTTGCCGGGCATGGACGGTTTCGCCGTGTGCGAGAAGGCGCGCCTGGAAGGGGACCGCACGCCGGTGCTCTTCCTCACGGCCCGCACGGCGGTGGCCGACCGGGTGCGCGGCCTGCGCACGGGCGACGACCACCTGGGAAAGCCCTTCGACCTGGAAGAACTGATGCTGCGGCTCGCCAAGCTGGTGGCCCGCCCGGAGGACCGCGGGCCGGCGACCCTGCCGGAGCGGTACCGCTTCGGTCCCAACGAGGTGGACCTGGTGGCCTACGAGGCCCATGGCGTGGGTGGTTCGCGGACCCTTTCGCAGCGTGAGGTGATGCTGCTGCGCCTGCTTTTCGAGCACGCCGGCCAGGTGGTCTCCCGCGAGGAGATCCTCCACAAGGTCTGGGGCTACGACGTGTTCCCCACCACGCGCACCATCGACAACTTCATCGTGGCCTTCCGCAAGCTGTTCGAGCCGGATGGGCGCAACCCCGTCCATTTCCACAGCATCCGTGGGGTGGGGTACAAATTCACCCCTTGATCCGTCACCGAGGCAACCCTTCGGCAAGGGCTGCGTCTATAGGATGTCAGCGGGGCTCTCTTCCACCCCCTGACATTGGTTCCATCCTATTCCTTGCAGGTTTACCGCGCAGGGGCCCACACCGGGCCCCTGTTCGGTTTTCCAGGGGGCGGTCCGGTCCGTTCGTCGGGCATCCCACACCGCTCGGCAAGATCCACCCGCTGGGTCGGGGTGGGGACTTGCGCAAGCCCGGCCCATCGTCGTACTTTCGTGCTGGCCTCACCGCCCATCCGGGCCCGGGGTCACGAACTTTCCACGCAACAACGCAAGCGCATGAGCACCACTACGCTCCGTTCCGCCGGCCTGGCCCTGATGCTGGGCGCCGCCGCCATGGTCCAGGCCCAGAGCCCGGTAGACATCGGCCTTTTCGCCAACAACGGTCAACTGGAGGTCCGGGTACGGCCCACGGCCGATTTCGACGGCATCTTCAGCTCGGTGGTCTTCACCCTGCGCTGGGACCGCAGTGCCAAGGTGAAACTGGGTGATGCGGTGCAGCCTGAAGGGCCGCGCACCTACATCCCCATCGCCCCCTCGGGCGGGGTGCACGAGAGCGGCCCGTACAACTACCAGGTGTATGCGGGTTTCGGCTTCGAGTCCATCCGCAACACGGGCACCGTGTGGGAGGCCGGCCGCGAGTACACCGTGATGAGCATCCCCTTCACCGGCGATGCCACCATGGAGCTGGTGAACGATGCCTGGACGGGCGAGTTGCTGAACAACGCGGACTACTACCTCTCCCTGGGCGGGGTGGATCGCACCGGCGCCATCTACCAGAAGTCCATCAACGCCAGCGAGCTGGACGGGGCGGTGACCATCCTGCCGAACCCCAACGACGGGCAGTTCACGTTCTCCTTCCTGGTGGCCGCTCCGTCCGACCTCCAGGTGGATGTGGTGAACACCTTGGGGCAGAGCGTCTTCACCGAGCAGCTGCGCGGCTTCGAGGGCACCTACCGCAAGGAGATGGACCTGCGCACCTCCAGCAACGGCATCTATTACCTGAAGATCACGCGCAACGGCAGCATCGACGTGCACAAGATCGTGTACCGCTGAGCGCGACCGGAACGAGGATCTGCGAGGGGCGCTGCGGCGCCCCTCGACCGTTCAGGCCCCGGCCCGGCAGAAGGTGCAGTAGCGCTCCTTCTCCCGGTGGGTGAACAGCCTTCCGGGTTCGAACAGGCCACGCACCAGGTCGCCCACGGCCGCTTCGATCAGGGGCATGTGGTCCCGGCCGATCGTAGTGGACCCGTTCAGCGTCAGGGGCATGCCGGTGGGCACGGTGTTGCGCAGCGGGCGCAGTTCGGCGGTGACGGCCGGGCAGGCCGGATGGTCGGTGAGCCACAGCCAGGCGTAGAGGAGCAACTGCAGGGCCTTGCCGTGGTCCGCGGTGAGCGTGCCGGGCAGCGCCAGGGTGAGCTTCTTGTGATCCACCCGGCCGGTCTTGAGGTCCACCAGGTGCACGTGCCCGTCGCGCACCTCGATGCGGTCCAGGCGCCCGTGCAAGCGTACGGGATGGTCCTGTCCGTGCACGGCGGCGGGCAGCTCGCCGGACAGCGTGGTCTCGAGGCCGACGAGGGTGATCCGCCCGCCCTTCTGCAAGGCTGCGACCTCGTGCAGTACGGCACGTTCGATGGCCTGCGCGGCCATGCCCACCTGCAGCGAGGCAGGGCCTTCCGCCGCGTTCAGGCCGGGAGGAAGGCGACCGTCCAGGGTCCTCAGGACCTCAGGCAGGGCTTTCTGCAACGCTGCGGGGTCGATGGCGCGGCCCACGAAGGGGGTGTACAGCGTTTCGAAGGCCGCATGCACCAAGGTGCCCAGCTCGTTGTCCGCCAGGGCCGGGCCTGCCGCGGTGTCCATGGGGATGCCCCAGCCGTGGCGGAACACGAAGTTGAGCGGGCAGGCCAGCAGGTCGGTGAGCGCGGTGGGGCTGAGACCGCGTTCGGCCTTGTGCTGCAGGCGCCGGTGCAGCTCGGGCGTCAACGGTATCTGCAAGGGGACATCAGGCCGCGGCGGCATGGCGGGCCGCAGGCTGGAGGGGTGCAGGAGGGCGGGCAGCTCGTGCTCCAGTTGGGTGATGTAGCGGCTGCGCTCCCCGGCGCCATCACCGCCTGATACGTACAGCAGGGTGATCTCGCGGGCGTGGTGGAGCAGGCGCATGAAGGTGTGTGCCTCCACCGCCTCGGTCTCGGTGCGCAGCGGCAGGGCCAGGGTGCGCCGCAGCTCGCCGGGGATGAAGCTCTGTGGCGGTTCGGCCCGGGGCAGGGTGTCCTCGTTGGCACCGATGACGATCACCCGGTGATGGTCGGTGGCGCGTGATTCCAGCATGCCCATCACCTGCAGCCCTTCCATGGGTTCGCCGCGCAGGTCCACGCGGGCCTGGCGCAGCAGTCGCTCCAGCAGGCCGAGGGCACCGGCCTCACCGGGGGTGCCGCCGCACCAGGCCAGGGCGGTGGACAGCTGGTCCAGCACTTGGGCGATGCGTTGGGCCTGCTCCCGGATGAAGGGATCGTCCTGGGCTGCCGTCACGGCCTCCACCAGGGCGGCGCGCGCCCGGGTCCCGTCGTCGCCGTGCGCCGCGAGGGCGTGGCGCAGTGCCTCGACCACCGGGCCCTGCGCCCCGTCCAGGAGCGCCTCGGTGCGCAGCCGGCCGTAGCGTTCCCGGGCGACCCGCTCGCGCAGGTCGGCAACGGCAGGCGCGCCCGCCCATACCGGATGCTCGAGGAAGGCCGCCAGATCGCGCAGCCGGGCCCCGCGGGGGTCGGCATCGGCGCGCAGGCGGGCGTGCAGACCGAACAGACCGTGGAGCGGCAGCTGGGGCAGGGCGAGGCCCATGGTGATGTTCACCGGGCCGCACGCCTCCGGCAGCAGGCTCAGGAAGGGCAGCAGGGTGTCCGCATCGGCCAGCAGGACGCAGGTGCGGGCACGCTCATCGTCGGGCAGGGCCATCACCTGCTGCACGGCCGCATGCACCATGGCCAGCGTGTTGGGCACGGCGACGGTGTGCACGGTGGGCGGGTCGGTGGTGATGCGGTCGCTGAGGGGCACCACCCCGGGCCCGTGGCGGGCGATGGCCGTGCGGAGGGCGCGGCCGGCCTCCTGGAGCGGATCGTGCAGGTAGTGCGCGTCGGCGTCCCACGCAAAATGCGCGCGGCCACGTTCGCGCAGGGTGTCCATGACCCGATGCATGGCGGGCGACAGCACGTTGAGGCCGGCGAACCAGACGGCGTGCCAGGGCGGCGTCCAGGCCTCCTCCACCACCATGCCCGCCGCGCGCCGTGCGATGAGACCGCGCGTGCCCACGCCGCGGGGCAGCAGCCGTTCGGCGAGCCCGCGATGCAGGGCCGCGTGGTGGGCCCAATGGTGGGCCAGGCGCTGCTGGCCCTCGCTCAAGGTCCCGCCCTGGTAGCTCCAGGCGTCGATCTCCTCGAAGTGGCGCAGGTCGCGGTAGGTCAGTTCGAGCTCGTGCAGGTGCTCGTCCACCTCGTTCATGTCGTGCAGCGCCGTGGTGGCCCAGGCGAGAAAGGTGTGCAGGTCGTCCGCGGCGGGGCCCTTCAGACTGCGGTGCACCGCGTGCAGTTCGAGCAGGGTGAGGTGCGCGGGTTGTTCGCGCAGGCCGGAGAGGCGTTCCAGGAAGCTGTCGGGCGTGAGCAGGTCGGGGCTCCAGAGCGGGCCGCCATGCACGCGGGCCAGGTGGCGCCGCAGGTGCAGGCCGGCGCGTTGGCTGGGCAGCACCACGGCCACGCGGGCCAGGTCGGCGCCATGGTGGGCGTGCAGGCGCTCGGCCAGGAGGCGCAGGAATGCCATGGGGCGTGCAAATTAGCGGCACGAACGCCCCCGGCATGTCCGGCACGCTGCCTCAATACCGACGCTCGGCCCACGGCACCAACTACTACCGCATCGATGCGCCGGACCGGTTCGAGGAACTGCAGGTGATCGGTGCGCGGGTGGTGCGGCACCGTGTGGAGGCCCGGGCCTATCTCGAGCGGGTGCGGGTGATGGAGATGCTCGACGGTGGCGATGGGGCCTATCTGCCCGTGTCGGCCGCGGAGTACGAGGCGGTGGCGCTGCGCGCCCTGGGCTGAGCGGCATCCCGGAGCGGAGCGCACCGAACAACCCGGAGCCTTACCTTGTCGTCTTTCCCACGGATGATGCGCGCGCTTGTCCTGGTCGGGATCATGCTGCGGGCCTCGGCGGCCCTGGCCACGCACATCCTGGGCGGCGAGCTCTGGTACGTGCACCAGGGCGGGGACAGCTACCTGTTCACCCTGAAGCTGTACCGCGACTGCGGGCCGGGCAACGCCAACGGCACGGGCTTCGACGCGCAGGCCGAGCTGGGCGTCTTCGATGCTTCGGGCACCTATCTGTTCTCGGAGATGGCCGCCTTTCCGGGCGCCACGACCGTGCCGGTGGTGCTCAACAACCCCTGCCTCACCGCACCGCCCACCATCTGCGTGGAGGAGGCGGCGTACAGCATCGTGATCGACCTGCCGCCCATGCCCGGCGGCTATGTGGTGAGCTACCAGCGCTGTTGCCGCACACCCACGATCCTCAACCTGGCCACCCCGGGCGATGAGGGCCTCACGTGCACGGTGGCCGTGCCCGACGTGGGCCAGACCGGGGCCAATTCGAGCCCGGCCTTCAACGCCTACCCGCCGATCGCCCTGTGCGTGGGGCAGCACATGAGCTTCGACCATTCGGCCACCGACCCCGACGGCGACGTGCTGGTGTACGAGCTGTGCACGCCCTTCACCGGAGGCGCACCGGGCAACCCGGCGCCCTCGCCGCCCACCGGGCCGCCGTACACGCCCGTGCTCTGGGGTCCCGGCTATTCGCAGGCCTATCAGATGGACGCCAACCCGGCGCTGGCCATCGACCCCGTGAGCGGGTTGTTGACGGTGACGCCGAGCCAGGCGGGCAGCTACGTGGTGGGCGTGTGCGTGAAGGAGTACCGCGCCGGGGTGCTGTTGAGCGAAGTGCGACGCGACCTGCGCTTCGATGCCGTGCCCTGCATGGTCACCATCCTCAGTTCCATCCAGCAGCAGCAGACCTTCTGCGACGGCTACCAGGTGGCCATGGTGAACCAGAGCCTTGGAGGCAGCAGTTACCTGTGGGACTTCGGCGACCCCAACAGCAGCACCGACACCAGCGCCCTGTTCGCGCCCAGTTACACCTACAGCGATACCGGCACTTTCAACGTGATGCTGGTGGTGAACCCGGGCTGGCCCTGTGCGGACACCAGCTATGCCAGCTTCCAGGTCCATCCGCCGTTGGACCCCGTGTTCGTGCCGCCCCCCATCCAATGCCTGGGCGCCGGGGCGGTGCCGCTGCTCGCCACGGGCAACTTCACCCCGCAGGCCACCGTGGCGTGGGACCTCGGCCCCGGCGCGGCGCCGCAACAGATGGCCGGGCCGTCCATCGGCGCCACCTTCGTACAGCCCGGCCAGCAAGTGGTCACCGTCACCGTCTCCGACCATGGCTGTGCCGACAGTTACACGGACACGGTGCAGGTGTTCCCACCGCCGGTGCCGCTCTTCACCACCGACACGATGGGCTGCCTTCCGCTGGAAGTGCGCTTCGACAACCAGAGCACGGCCTGGACACCGATGCGCTACGCCTGGGACCTGGGCGACGGCACGGCGAGCGCCGACCTTTTCCCGGTGCACACCTACACCACGGAAGGGCAGTTCGATGTGCGGCTCACGGTGATGACCGACAGCGGGTGCATCGACACGGTGAGCCTGTTGCGACCCGCGGCCGTGCGGGTGTGGGAACAGCCTGTGGCGGGGCTGTACACCAGCACCCCGGTGGTGGATGTGCTCGATCCGGTGGTGACCGTCCACGACGCCTCGACAGGGGCGGACAGCTGGCTCTACACGGTGGCGGGCAGCACGTACACCACACCGGAGTTCACCATCGCGTTCGCGGATGCGGGCGCCTATGAGGTGGTGCAGGTGGTGACCAGCGGCCTGGGTTGCCGGGACACGGCGAGCATCCGGGTGACCGTCACGGGTTCGTTGTTCCATGCGCCCACGGCCTTCACGCCGGACGGCGACGGGCTGAACGACCAATGGCTGCCGGTGGTGATCGGGGCGCGTGCCTACGACCTGGCCATCTACGACCGGTGGGGCACACAGGTGTTCCACACGCTGGACCCGCATGCGGGATGGGACGGTGCGGCGATGCCGGTGGGCGTGTACACCTACAAGGCGTGGCTGGCCGAGCACGGGCCCGAGCGGCGCGCGTTCGTGGGCTCCATCACGCTGGTGCGCTGAGGCGCATGGCGATGTGCGGGATGCCGTCGAGGTCGAACACGGTGCCCTGAGCCCGGTAGCCGTGCGCGGCGTAGAAGGCTTCCAGGTGGGCTTGCGCGGACATCCTGCTGGACACGCGGCCATAGTGTGCACGGAGCGCGGTGAGGACCTCGCGCATCAAGGCATGGCCCAGGCCGGTGCCGCGCCGGTCGGCCTGCACCACCACGCGCCCCACGACGGGCAGGCCCTCGGCATCGGGCGGAAGGATGCGCGCATAGGCCACCACACGCCGGTCCGCATCGCGCCCCAGCACGTGCAGCGCCGTTCGGTCGCGGTCGTCCAGTTCGAGGTAGGGGCATTGCTGCTCCACCACGAACACGTCGGTGCGCAGGCGCAGCAGGTCGTACAGCGTGCGGGTGTCGAGGGCCTCGAAGGGAAGGGTGCTCCAGGCGACCATGGGTCATGCGACGGGTTCGAGCGTGCCGGTGGCCAGGTGGAGCAGCGCACCGTGGACGGGTGTGCCGGTCACGGTGTGCAGCATGTGCATATAGCCGCGCACCTGGTCGGCATGGGCGGGGAGCGGGTCGCCGGTCTTGATGTCGAGCACGCCCCAGCCCTGCGCGCTGCGGACGATCCGGTCGGGTCTCCGGGTGGAGCCGTCGGTCCGGATGAGCGGGGCTTCGGTGAGCACGTCCAGACCGGGTCCGAACCAGGGTGCCAGCTCCGGGCGTTCCAGCAGGGCGGCGAGCCGCGGGCCCCACTGGTCCCCCTCTTCGGGAAGCAGGTCGCCGCAGGCCACGGCCGCCATCACGGCCCCGGGCAGATCGGCGGCGGTGCGGACCCGTGCGAGCAGGGCGTGCAATGCCTTCCCGAGCGCACGCCGGCCGGGGTGAGCGTCCGCAGGGTGCTGCGGCAGCGCGCCACGCGCCAGGGCCTGTACGCCGCCGCCGGGCGGCAGCGTGGCAAGCAGCGGGCCGTCCACCGGCTGGGTGTGCTCGGCGGCGACCGTGGTGCGTTCCCCGATGGTGAGGCCCTGCTCCAGGGTGCCGCCCAGCGCCTGCAGGTGCGCGAGCACACCCTTGCTGCATTCGTCGCCACGCGACTGCGGCACCGCGGCGTAGAGGCGTTGTTCCGGGCGGGTGAAGGCCACGTACAGCAGGTCGAGCGCGTCGAGGGCCTGGAGGTCCAGTTCCTCGGTGACGGCCTTCACCGGAGGGGCTTTGCGTCCTTTGAAGGAGATCAGGGCCGTGGGCAGGTCGGGGGCCACGGCGCCCGGAGCGGTCCACACGCTGGTGGAACCGGCGCCGGTGGTCATGTTGGTGGACGGCAGGAGCACCACCGGGAACTGCAGGCCCTTGGCCTTGTGGATGGTCATCACCTGCACGGCGTCCATGCCTGCGGGCACGGTGATGGCGCGGTCGGCGTAGCTGCGGTCCCAGTGCTCCAGGAAGCCGGCGGGGTCGTGGCCATGGCCCTGCTGGTGTTCGCGCACCGCTTCGAGCATCGCGTTCAGGAAGGCGTCCCTGGCCGGGTCCAGGCCGCAGCGTTCCACATGGCCCAGCACACGGTCCAGCAGGGTGGTGGCGGGCCGTGGGGAGGGTGGCAGGCTTTGATGCAGGCGTTGGAGCGCGGTGCCGGGCGGGGTGTCCGCCGGTGGGTGAAGCCGGTCCTCGGGCAGGATGCCGGCGGCCACCGCGGCGACCAGGGCCAGGAGGGCCGTGTGGTCGTCGGCGCGATGGTCCAGCTGCAGCAGGGCCAGCACCAGGTCCACCGCCGGGTCGCCCCGCGGGCGGAGGCCATCGGGGCTGATCACCGGATGCCCGGCGCGGCTCAGGATGCGTGCGGCCCGGGTGCCCTGTTCGCGGGTGCGCACCAGCACGGCGATGTCGACCGCACGGAACCCGTCGGCAAGGAGCTCGGCCACATGGCCCAGCAGCCAGCGTTCGTCCCAGCCGGGTCCGTCCCCGTCCTCTTCGTCCTTGGGCCGCACCTCCAACCGCACCAGCCCGCCGGGTGGCTTGCGCGCCGTCTGTGCCTGGTCGTCATAGATGGGGCGCAACGCCTCGGGCAGCGTGCCGCGCAGGCGGTCGAAGAGCCCGTTGTTGAACTGGACGATGGTCTCCGAAGAGCGATGGTTGTCGCGCAGTGGGTCCATCGCCATGGTGGAGCCGATCAGGAAGGCTTCGCGGCGGGCGCCGTCGGCCAGCAGGTCACGACCGTGCAGCTTGGGCAGCTCTTTGAACTGCCGCACCTCGCCGTTGCGCCAGCGGTAGATGGCCTGTTTGGCATCGCCCACCAGCAGCACCGTCCCACCGGTGGCCAGCGCGTTCTCCGCCAGGGGCAGCAGGGCATGCCACTGCATCACCGAGGTGTCCTGGAACTCGTCGATCAGGAAGTGCTGGAAACGCTGGCCCAGCCGCTCGTAGAGGAAGGGCACGGGCTCCTCGCGCACCACGCGCTCCACGGCACGGGTGAGGTCCTGGAAGAAGGTGACGCCGTCCTCGTCCTTGGCGGTGCGCAAGGCCTCGGCCAGGGCGCTCATGGCACCCATCGCCATCAGGTCATGACGGATGAGGACGCGCAGCCAATGGTCGGTGAAGCGGCCTTCCTCCTGCCAGCGCAGCGCGGTGTTGAGCACCTGTTCGAGTTGCGGGGCCAGGCGCTTCAGGGTCTCTTGCGTGGACGGCGGGGCCTTGCTGCTCCACCACACACCATTGTGCAGCGGCTTCAGGGCGGTGGGGGTCGGGGCGAAGGACCCGTGGTCGAAGGCGGCGAGGTCGTTGAACACCTTGATGGGACCGCTGTCCGTATTGGACATGTCCTTCGCGGTCACGTGGGCATCGTCAAGGGTCTTCAGGGCGCTGCGTCCCAAGGTGCGGACCTCCTCGCGGAAGGCATGGATGCTCTGCTGCAGCGCGGCATCGGCACGGAGCAGGGCCGCGGCGTCCAGGGTGGAGAGCTGCTCCAGATGGCGCACGGCCGCCTCGTTGTCGAGCTTCTCGGCCAGCGCGGCGAAGGGAACGGCGGGGTCCCAACGCGCCTCGTCCTCCACCAGGCGGTTGCACGTGGCCACCAGCACCCTGGTGAGGTGGGGGTCGTGGCCGGCGGCCTCCAGCAGCAGCTCCACGGCGCGCTCGCGGTACCACGCCTGATCGGTGGTCATGCGCAGTTCCTGGTCCAGCTGCAGGTCGCGTGCGAAAGGGCGCACCAGGCGGCGCACGAAGGCGTCGATGGTGGTGATGGACAGGTCCGACCAATGGTGCAGCATGTGGTGCAGCACGGTGCGTGCCCGATCGGCCGCGGCCCCGGGATCCAGGCCGTGCTCGGTGCGCAGGGCCAGCAGCAGGTCCGCGATGCGCGGATCGCTGTGCTCGTGGTGGGCCAGCATGCGCAGGTATTGCAGCACGCGCTCCTTCATCTCCCCGGCGGCCTTGTTGGTGAAGGTGAGGGCCAGGATGTGGCGGTAGGCGGCGGGTTGATCGGGCCGAAGGGCCAGCACCAGGTAGCACTTCACCAACGCATGGGTCTTGCCGGAGCCGGCGGAGCTGGGAAGCACCTGCAGCATGGGCTCCGAAGGTAGCGGGACCATGGCGCAAGCGGAAGGCTTCGACGCGGTCGCGTGCACGTAGACCGGAGGTGGAGGGTGGATGGGTCGGCGTGGGGCGCTGGTCCGCAGCGGGAGCGCACTCGGGGAAGAAGATCCGCCGGGTGCACCGGTGCAACGGCCTTAGTGGTGCGTGGCGTTCCCGACGCGCCTGACCGGGCGCATCCTCCACCGAACGGCGCGGCCATACTTTTGGATGGTGATGCCGCCGCGTGCGGCCCGGACATATCCGTTCACCAACACCGACCATCCATGCCTTCCGTCCTTCGTTCCCCTGTGTTGCTCCTCGGCGCGGCCGCGCTGCTGGCCGGTTGCCACAAGCCCTATGGCACGGACGGTCCCCAGGGCCATGTGCGGTTGAAGGTGGAGGCCACCTGGCAGGGACAGCCTGTGATCACCGGCGCGATCCACCAGAACGTGAACAACTACCGCACCCAGGTCGATCTGCTCCGGCTGTACCTGGCCGAGCTGCGCCTCACGGGTCCGGGCGGGGCCGCGGCGCTGGCCGACATCACGTTCTTCGACGCCCTCGACGGCGGAACGGACACGGTATTGGCGGTGGAAGCAGGCACGTACAGCGGCCTGCATCTGGGACTGGGGGTCCCGGCGGCGCTCAACGCGTCGGATCCCGTGCTCTATCCCGTGGGACATCCCTTGAGCGTGAGCAACGGCACCTACTGGACCTGGGCCACGGGCTACCGCTTCGTGCTGTTCGACGGGCGCTACGACACCGATCCGAACGGCACGGGCACCCCGGCGAACATGTTCTCGTTCGAGACGGGCATGGATCCGTGCTACCGTGTGGACGACCTCGTGCTGCCGGCCCCGCTCACCGTGCAGGGGGGCGATACCACCGACCTGGTGCTGCGCCTGGAGGTGGACCGCTTCTTCCACAACGCCTTGGACACCATCGACCTGGCGACGGACAACCAGACCCACGGCGACAACCTGCCGCTGGCCATGCGGTTCACCGACAACGTGCTCGGCAGCATCACGGTGCAGTGACAGGCCGGCCGGCGGTGGGGCAGGGGCGGTAGGGCCCCCCGGTGTCCATGGCCGAAGCTGATCGTGCTCCGGCGGCAGGGTGCGGAGTGTGGTATATTTGATTCCCGGTCGACCACAGCGATCGGAAGCCGGACCATGTTGAACCTGGACCGCACGCATCGTTCCATTCCTGTTGCTGCCATGGCCTTTGCTGTGGCCCTGCTCGCAGGATGCCACAAACCCTATGGGACGGACGGTCCCCAGGGGCATGTACGCTTCAAGGTGGAGGCCACTTGGGAGGGGCAGCCCCTGCAAGCCGGCTCGGTCCACCTGAACGTGAGCAACTACCGCACGCAGGTCGAACAGCTCAAGGTGTACCTGGCCGAGTTGCGTCTTACGGGCCCGGGGGGTGCCTCTGAGCTGACGGAGATCGCGCTGTTCGATGCCCTCAACGGCGGGACACAGCGGGTGTATGCGGCGGAGGCCGGCACTTACAGCGATCTCCATCTGGGGCTGGGGGTCCCGGCGGCGCTCAATGCGTCGGATCCCGTGCTCTATCCCGTGGGACATCCCTTGAGCGTGAGCAACGGCACCTACTGGACCTGGGCCACCGGTTATCGTTTCGTGATGTTCGACGGGCGCTACGACACGGACCCCAACGGTACGGGCGTGCCCACCAGCCTGTTCTCCATCCACACGGGCATGGACCCCTGCTACCGGGTGACCGATCTGCACTTCGCGGCGCCCTTCACCGTGAACGGCGGCGACACCACCGACCTGGTGCTGCGCCTGGAGGTGGACCGCTTCTTCCACAACAGCCTGGACACCATTGACCTGGCGGTGGACCATCAGGCGCATGGTGAGAACATGCCGCTGGCGATGCGCTTCAGCGACCATGTGCTCGGCAGTATCACAGTGCAGTGAAACGATGGCCCCTGATGGCGATGCTGGGCATGGCGCTCGCGGGCTGCCGGAAGGACGGGCCGATACAGCAGGGTCTGTCCACCGAACCCTTTCCGCTGGACCTTCCGGCGTGGATGCCCGCCGTGCCGGTGCCGGATGACAATCCGTTGACGCGGCCCAGCGTGGAACTGGGCAAGCAGCTCTTCTTCGAGCCGCGCCTTTCGCGCACCGGCACGCTGAGCTGCGCGGGATGCCACTTCCCGGACCACGCCTTCAGCGACACGGTGGCCCTGAGCCTGGGGGTGGACCAGCAGCCCGGCATGCGCAACGCGCCCTCCCTGGCCAACGTGGCCTACCACCCGGCGCTGTTCCGCGATGGTGGCGTGCCCGGCCTGGAGATGCAGGTGCTGGCCCCCATCCTCGACGAGCACGAGATGGACCACGACGTGCTCGCGATCTCCGCCGACCTGCGCGACGAGGAGCCGTACCGCAGCCTCAGCCAGCTGGCCTACGGCCGTGCCCTCGACCCGTACGTGCTCACCCGTGCCATCGCCAACTACGAGCGCACGTTGATCAGCGGATGGTCGCGGTTCGACCGGTACCTGTATGCCGGGGACACCGCGGCGCTGACCGCGAGCGAAGAACGCGGGTGGGCCCTGTTCTCCGGTCCGGTGACGGGCTGCACCGGGTGCCATGGCGGTTTCGACCTCAGCGACCACAGCTATCGGAACGTGGGGCAGTACCTCACTTACACCGACCCCGGCCGGGCACGCATCTCGCTCGATCCCGCGGATGAAGGCAAGTTCAAGGTGCCCACCCTGCGCAACATCGCCCTCACGGCACCGTACATGCATGATGGGGCCATGGCCACGTTGGAGGAGGTGGTGGACCACTTCGCTTCCGGCGGCCTGCCGCACCCCAACCGGGACCCGCTGATGACGCCCTTCACCCTCACCGCCTCGGAACGCGCGGACCTGCTGGCCTTCCTGCACGCCTTGACCGACGAACGCCCCCTGGACCAGGTGCCATGACCACACGGAACGTCCGCATCCTCGCCGCTGTCGCCCTGGTGGTGACGGCCATCGCCAGTTGCCGCAAACCGGGTCCGGATGGGCCAAGCGGCGGCGGCGGCACGGGGCAGCCGGTTTACGACCCCACACCGTATCCGCTGGTGACACCGGCCAACTTCCCGCCCATGGTGGTGCCGCCGGACAACCCCATCACCGTGCGGGGGGTGGAGCTGGGCCGCTACCTGTTCTACGAGGAGCGGCTGAGCGGCGACAACACGCAGAGCTGCGCCGGCTGCCACGCGCCGGCCAATGCCTTCAGCGATGCGCCGAACGCCTTCAGCCTGGGCATAGACGGGCTGCAGGGGCGGCGCAACAGCATGGCCCTCATGAACCTGGGCTGGGAGACGAGCTTCTTCTGGGACGGCCGCAAGCCCACCCTGGAGCAGCAGGTGCTGATGCCGGTGATCGATCCGGTGGAGATGCACGAGACCTGGCCGAACGCGGTGGCCGAGCTGCAGGCCGACAGCGCATACCGGGCCCTGTTCATCCGCGCCTTCAACACCGACGTGATCGACAGCACGCTGGTGGCCAAGGCCCTCGGGCAATTCCTGCGCACCATGATCAGCGCCAACTCGAAGGTGGACAAGGTGGCGCGCGGGGAGGCCGTGTTCACCCAGGAGGAGCAGCGCGGCTTCATCCTCACGCAGCTCGAGGGCGGCGACCCGGCGGCGGGCCAGGGCGGCCAATGGGGTGCGGACTGTTTCCACTGCCACACGCACGTGGGCGGGCTGTTCACCAACGGGCAGTTCGAGAACAACGGGTTGGATTCCGTCTTCACGGACCTGGGCCGCTTCGAGGTCACAGGCGATCCGCTGGACCGCGCGAAGTTCAAGGTGCCCAGCCTGCGGAACGTGGCCCTGTCGGGGCCCTACATGCACGACGGCCGGTTCGCCACCCTGGAGGCGGTGATCGAGCACTACAATTCGGGCGGCAACCCCTCGGAGACGATCAGCCCCTTCATGAAATTCACGCAGGGCGGTCTGCAGCTGTCGGCCTCGGACAAGGCGGCGCTGGTGGCCTTCCTGAACGCGCTCACGGACCACGAGTTCGTGAACGACCCGCAGTTCCAGGACCCGGGCACGCCTTGATATCAGGCGGCGCGCTCCACGGTGGGTGAGGGGCGCCAGCTGCGGCACTGCATGCGGTCGCCGAACACCTCGGGCTTGAAGATGCCGGTGCCCATCAGGATGCGGGCGCATTCCTGCACGCCCTCGATGATGCTCGGGTGCGGGTGCACCATTTCGGCCAGGTGGCGCAGGCCCTGGCCCATGTGCATGAGCAGCGCCACGGCCTCGATGGCGCTGGAGGCATGTTCGCCCACAGCGCGCATGCCCAGCACGCGCATCTCCTCGTCGTCGCTGACGATCACCTTGAAGAAGCCCTGGGTGCGCCGCATGGCGATGGCGCGGGCCAGGCAGCTGTAGTCGATGCGGGCCACGCGGTGGGCGATACCGCGCTTCCGGCATTCCTGCTCGTTCAGGCCCACGCCGGCCACCTCGGGGTCGAGGAACATGATGGTGCTTACCTGCCCGTAGCTGATGGGTGCGGGTTCGCGCCCGGCGATGAGCTCCGCCGCATGCCGTCCCTCCAGTTCGCCGAGGTTCACCAGCATGTTGCTGCCGGTGGCGTCGCCCACCACCAGGATGTGGTCCTGGGCGGTGCGGATGCCGTCCACCGCGAGGGTGCCCGTGCGCGGGTCGAGGCTGAGGCCCGCGGCCTCGAGGCCCAGCCCCTGCAGGTTGGGCGTGCGCCCCACGGACAGCAGCGCTTGTTGCACCACCACGCGTTCGGTGTTGCCGTCGGCATAACTCAGGTCGTATTCAACCCCGTGGGGCATGGCCTCCAGGCGTTCGAGCTTGGCCGAACGGTGGATCACCACGCCGTTCCGCTCCAGGTTGTCGGCCACCAGGGCGCTGATGTCGGCGTCCTCGAAGGGCAGGATGCGCTCGGCGCGGTCGATCAGGTGCACGCGGGTGCGGCCCAGATGACTGAGGATGGTGGCGAATTCGCAGCCGATCACACCGGCGCCGACGATCACGATGCTCTCCGGCAGCTCGTCCAGCCGGAAGATCCCGTCGCTGGTGAGGATGCGCCGCTCGTCCACCGGCAGGCCGGGCAGCGACCGCGGGCGCGAGCCGGTGGCGATCACCACATGGTCGGCCTCGACCTCCCGCCGACGGCCCGCCAGGTCGATGGCCAGGTGGTGGGGCCCGAGGAAGGAGGCGCTGCCGCGCGCATGCCGGAACAGGTGCCCCTGGCTTTCGAGCAGCTGCATGTGGCAGGTGTAGAGGTACTTGCGTTCGAACACCGCATCGTTCACCGTGCGGGTGATGCCCGCCCATGACGGTTGGAAGGGCGGAATGCCCCGGGTGCGCACCATGGCGTTGGTGCCGGCCACGCGCTGGGCGATCTCCCACAAGGTCTTGGACATCAGCGCTCCGTTGTAGATGCCGGTGCCCCCGATGCGGTCCTTCTCCACCAGCAGGGTGCGCAGGCCCAGGTCGATGGCGCGCATGGCGGCCGCGTAACCGGCGGGGCCGCCTCCGATGACGCACAGGTCGAATCGTTCCATGGTGGAAGGGTGGTGGTCGATGTCCGTTGTACGCCGGTCGATCGCCAGGGTTCGCCGGTATCCTTCGCGGCACGGTCGCCGTAGGAAGGGACGGAATGATGCGGACCGTGAGCAGCCTCGTGCGCCTTGGCGGCCTGGTTCCCGCCCTGCTCCTGGCGGGCGGGGTCCGGGCGCAGTGCCCGCAGCTGTACGACTATTGGGGCAACCCGAGCGACACGGCGCAGTGGTACAGCTGTTCGGGCGGTCCCTTCACCCTGGTGATCGCCTCCCCGCAAAGCATCGTGGGCGGTTTCACCATCGATTGGGGCGACGGCAGCCCCCTGCACGTGGGCGGCACGCTGATCGCACCGGCCACGGTGACCCACGTGTATGCGCCGGCGGTGACCCAGTACACCGTCACCTTCACCGAGCTTGTGAGCGGCTGTGTGGTCACCGGCACGCTCATCATGGAGGAGAGCACCAGCGCCTCGATCCAGATCCCGGTGGGCGGCCTCACCCAGGTGTGCGCACCACAGGCCGTGGATTTCATCAACTCCAGCACCAACGTCTCGCCCAACACGGTGTTCACCTGGGACTTCGGCGATGCGAGCAGCCAGCTGGTCTTCGACCACACCAACCTGGGGCAGACGGTGACGCACACCTACCTGCCGGGCACGGTGAGCTGCGAGACCACGGTGCGGCTGTATGCCGAGAACGCATGCAACACCCTGCAGGGCGGCCCGAGCGTGGCCACCTTCAACCCGATCCGCGTGTGGGACATCGACAGCGCGCAGATCGCTCCGAGCGCCACGTTGCTGTGCTGGCCGGACCGCACGGTGACCTTCCAGAACACCACGGACCGCAACTGTCTGCAGCAGGGCAACATCGCCCAGCGCTACGAGTACTGGAACTTCGGCGACTACTGGGGCCAGGGCCAGGACTCGATCATCGACTGGGCCCCGTGGCCGCCCACCTTCCCGCGCACCATCCAGTACCCCGGCATCGGCACCTACGAGGTGATGCTGCTGGACAGCAACTACTGCGGCATCGACACCGCCTACGTGCAGATCACCATCGTGCCGCCGCCCTCGGTGACCCTCAGCGCCCTGCCGGACACGGTGTGCGCCGGCGGCACCATCGCCTTCGACGAGACCACCAACGGCGGCGCCAACTTCTTCGAATGGGACTTCGGCACGGGCGCCGGTTTCCAATGGACCGGGGCCGGTGACCAAACACACACCTACGGCACCGCGGGCACCTTCGTGGTCTCCTACGCCGCCAGCATCCAGGGGGCCTCCGCAGGTTGTGCCGATACCGCCTCGGTGACGGTGGTGGTGCTGCCCAGCCCCACGGCCGACTTCACCGTGGACCAGGACGCCGCCTGCGACTCGCTCACGGTGACCTTCACCAACACCTCGGTGAACGCCGTGGGCTGGTCCTGGGACCTGGGCGATGGCACGGTGAGCACGGCCTTCGAGCCTCCGCCGCATTCCTACGGGGCCCCCGGCACCTACACGGTGACCCTGACGGTGGTCAACGCCGACAGCTGCCAGGACGTGCACACGCACGACATCCATGTGTACGCCCCGCCCGTGGTGCAGATCGGGGCGCAGAACGTGTGCGAGGGCGTGGCGGCGCAGTTCACCGATCAGACGGTGACCGACCCCGGCAACCCCGTGGTGCAGTGGGCCTGGGATTTCGGTGATGGCGGCACCTCGACGCTGGAGGACCCCACGCATCTGTTCGCGGGCAACGGTGGATACACCGTGACCCTGACGGTGACCACCGCCTACTGCGGCGGCACCGGCGTGCAGAACGTGCTGGTGGAGGCCCTGCCCACGGCGGCCTTCCTGCCGGTGCCGAGCATCGGCTGCTCGCCCCTGGAAGTGCAGTTCACCAACACCAGCAGCGGCGCCGTGAGCTATGCCTGGACCTTCGGCGACGGCAGCAGCAGCACGGCCACGGCGCCGACCCACACCTTCCTCAACGCCGGTCCGGCCGATGTGGTGGACACGGTGATGCTGGTGGCGAGCACCCTGTTCGGCTGCTCGGACACCGCCTGGGCGCCCATCACCGTGGCGCCGCCGGTGCTCGCCGGTTTCACGCATGATGCGCTTCCGGGCTGCGCCCCGTTGGACGTGCAATTCACCAACACCAGCACGGGCGCGGGCTCCTTCGCCTGGAGCTTCGGCGACGGCGGCACCAGCACCGCCGTGTCGCCCGCGCACCAGTACGTGAACAACACGCTCTTCCTGCAGACCAACACCGTACAGCTGATCGCCACCTCGGCGGCCGGATGTGCGGACACCGCCACGGCCACCGTCCTGGTGTACCCCATGCCGCAGTTCACCTTCGCCACCCAGCCCGACAGCGGCTGCTCACCCCTGACGGTCACCTTCCCCACCATCGTGGGCGCCGTGAGCCACCAGTGGGATTTCGGCGACGGCAGCACCGGCAGCGGGGCCTCGCCCACGCACACCTACCTCAACAACACCGGGGCGGTGGTGAGCTACCCGGTGACCATGATCGGTGCCAACGCCTTCGGTTGCGTGGACACCACGTACGACCAGGTGACCGTGTTCCCGCTGCCGGTGGCGGCCTTCACCACCGACCTGACCCAGGGCTGCCATCCGCTCACCGCGCAGCTCACCAACAGCAGCCAGGGTGCTGTGGATTTTGCGTGGAGCTATGGGGATGGCGGCACCTCCGACACCAGCGCCGCCGTTCATGCGCACACGTGGACCAACTACCAGGCGACGCCGCAGACCTATCCCATCGGCCTCACGGCCACCAATGCCCACGGGTGCAGCGCTTCGGCCAGCGGCCAGGTGCAGGTCTTCCCGGCGGTGATCGCCCAGTTCACGGCGGATACGGTGGGCTGTGCGCCCTTCGACCCCGATCTGGCCGACCTGTCGGTGGGCGCCTCCACCTATGCCTGGGCCTTCGGCGACGGCGGGGCCAGCACACTGCCGAGCCCGGCGCACACCTACCTCAACCAGGGCCTCACCGATGTGGTCTTCACCCCGGTGCTGGTGGTCACCTCCGCCTATGGATGCAGCGACACGGCCCAGGTGGACGTGCTGGTGCACCCGGCACCCATCGCCCAGTTCACACCGGACGCCCTGGCCGGCTGCCAGCCCTTCCCGGTGAACGTGCAGGACCTTTCCATCGGGGCCACCACCGTGAGCTGGACCTGGGGCGACGGCACCCAGCAGAGCGGCGCGCCCGGCAATGCGGCCCACACCTACACGCACGCCGACAGCATCCCCATGTCCTTCACCATCGTGCAGGTGGGCACCAGTGCGCACGGTTGCACCGACACGGCACAGGCCGTGGTGCAGGTGTACCCGCCGGTCACGGCCGCTTTCACCGCCCCGGCGGAGGGCTGCTCGCCGCTCGCCTACACCCCGGTGAGCACCAGCACGGGAGCCTCCGGCCTCTTGTGGGACATGGGTGACGGGACCACCCTGGTGGGCGGCACGCCCGCACACACCTATGTGAACGGCACGCCCTCCGCGCAGACCTGGACGGTGACGCTCACGGCCACCTCCCCCTGGGGCTGCACCGACACCGCCCAGCAGACCGTGACGGTGCATCCCTCGCCGACGGCGCAGTTCCAGGCCACGCCCTTCACGCAACAGTATCCGGCCTCCACGGTGACCCTGGTGAACAACACCGCGCCGGGCCCCTGGACGCACGCGTGGGACATGGGCGACGGCGGCACGTTGACGGGCGCACAACCCGGCGCTTACACCTACGGCACCTGGGGTCAGTTCACCATCACGCTGGTGGTCTCCGATCCACTGTGCAGCGACACCGCCGTGCAGACGGTGGTCATCGAGCCGCCCTTCCCCACGGCCTCCTTCATCGGCTCGGGGGAAGGCTGCGCACCGCTCACCGTCCAGTTCACCAACACCTCGCTGCTGGGCCAGGGCTACCTGTGGAACTTCGGCGACGGTGGATCGAGCACGGCGGACAGCCCCGTGTACACCTACACCGTGCCCGGCACCTACACGGTGATGCTCACGGCCTACGGTCCGGGAGGGACAGTGAACACCGCGGTGCACATCGATTCGGTGGTGGTGCGCCCGAGCGCCACGGCCTACTTCGTGCTGCAGCCCGGGGAGGTGGTGGTGCCCGGGCAGCCCGTGTACGGCCACAACCTGAGCGGCAACGCGGACAGTTACCTGTGGGATTTCGGCGACGGCAGCGTGAGCACCGAGGTGCATCCGGTGCATCAGTACACCCAGCCGGGCACCTACACCGTGAGCCTGATCGCCGACAACGTATGGCACTGCCCGGACACCTTCGTGGTGGTGGATGCGGTGACGGGCATCGCCGCGGGCTCCATCGCCTTCCCGAACGCCTTCACACCGAACAGCGACGGGCCCACGGACGGCATCTACGACCCGACCTCGGTGAGCAACGACTTCTTCTTCCCCGTGCATGAAGGTGTGGAGGACTACCACCTCCAGGTCTTCAACCGCTGGGGCGAGCTGGTCTTCGAGTCCTTCGACGTGAAGAAGGGCTGGGACGGCTACTACCGGGGCCAGCAGGCCAAGCAGGACGTGTACGCGTGGAAGGCGCGCGCCCGCTTCAGCGATGGCCGTGAAGAGACCTTGAAAGGAGACGTGACACTCATCCGATGAACCTGGAACACATGCGCGAACGTTACCTGATCCCCATCCTGTTGATGACCGCCGTGCCGCCCACCGCCATGGGCCAGGCCGGTTACACCCGCGTGCACAACCGCATGCTGGACGAGGCCAAGGTGCTGCTGGCGGCGGAGGACCACGTGGAGGCGGCCAAGATCTACCGCCGGCTGGAGCACGTGGACACGGCCTTCGCCGAAGTGGCGCACGAGCTGGGCCTGTGCTACGCACGGATCCCCGGTTTGCGGCAGAAGGCCGCCCCGCTGTTCGAGCGGGCGCTGCGGCACGGCCATCCCGAGGCGGCCTACCACCTGGGGCTGGCCCGGCACCGGCAGGAGCGCTTCGACGAGGCCATCGACCTGCTGGGCCGGTACAAGGCCGTGAAGCACCGCCTGCTGGGCGATGCGGAAGTGGACCGCGCCATCGCCATGTGCCGCAATGCCAAGACGCTGGTACGCCAGCCGGTGGACCTCACGGTGCGCAACCTCGGCGCCCTGATCAACTCCCCGGCGCACGACTACTGCCCGCTGGTGACGGCGGACGGCAACACGATGTACTTCACCTCGCGGCGCGAGGGCACAACCGGCGGCCGCAAGGACCCCGACGGGCAGTGGTTCGAGGACATTTACATGGCGCGGCGGGTGGACGAGGTGTGGTCCAACGCGGTGAACGCCGGCGCGCCCTTGAATTCGGCCCTGCAGGACGCCACCGTGGGCCTTTCGGCCGATGGCAACGGCATGATCGTATACCGCACGGGTCAGGGGCTGGTGAGCGGCGACCTTTTCGAGAGCAGGCGCGCGGAGTCCTTGTGGAGCGTACCCGAGCTGATGACCGACCGGATCAACAGTGCGCACCACGAGCCCAGCGCGACGCTGAGCCCGGACGGGGAGGAGATCTATTTCACCAGCGACCGGCCCGGCGGCTTCGGCGGTCGCGACCTGTACCGCATCCGGCGGCTCCCGGACGGGACGTGGAGCCTGCCGCTGAACCTCGGCCCCACCATCAACACGCCTTTCGACGAGGATGCGCCCTTCCTGCACAGCGACGGCACCACGCTCTTCTTCAGCTCCAACGGGCACGGTACCATGGGCGGCTACGACATCTTCAAGAGCGTGATGCTGGACCACGACCAGTGCAGTTGGGGCGACCCGGAGAACATGGGCTACCCGCTGAACACGGTGAACGACGACATCTACTTCTGCCTGAGCGAGGACGGCACCACGGGGTACTTCTCGTCGGAGCGTCCGGGCGGCCTGGGGGCGCAGGACATCTACCAGGTGCTGTTCCCCTCGAGCCAGCTGGAGTACTTCGTGGTGCGCGGCATCGTCACGGACCACCTGGATGCACCGCTGCGGGCCCGCATCGTGGTGGAGGATGAGGCCCGCGAGGAGATCACGGGCGTGTACAACACCAACCCCGCCACGGGCCGCTACCTGATGGTGCTGAAGCCGGGCGCACGTTACCACCTGCGCACCGAGGCCGAGGGCCATGCCGCGGTGGAGGAGGAGCTGACGGCCACGGCGCCGGACCAGGGCCGCGAGATGAGCCGCGAGACCCGCCTGCTGCCCACGGTGCAGGTGGAAGGAATGACCCGGAATGGACGGTAAACGCGCCGTGCTGCTGGCCCTGCTGGGGGGTGCGGTGTCCTGTGCTCGGGCGCAGGACCCGCAGTTCACCCAGTTCTACGCCATGCCCACCTACATCAGCCCGGCCTTCGCGGGCACCGGCCTGCAGAGCCGTTTCGGGCTGGCCTGGCGCGACCAGTGGCCGAGCATCCCCGGCGCGTTCGTCACCTACAACGGCGCATGGGACCACTACATGCAGAACCTCAACAGCGGGGTGGGCCTGCTGGTGACGCACGACCGGGCGGGCACGGGCGCCCTGCGGTACACCAGCGTGGCGGCCCAGTACGCCTACGAGATCGAGCTCAAGCGCAAGGTCTTCCTCCGTCCCGCCATGCAGTTCGGCTTCGTGAACCACGCCGTGGACCTGAGCCGGCTGACCTTCGGCGACCAGCTGGCGCACGGGGGCGGCGTGCCCACCCTGGAACACGGGGAGGGCCGCAGCATCCGCTACGGCGACATCGGTGCGGGGCTGCTCTTCTTCACGCCCAAACTGTGGCTTGGCGCCTCGATGCACCATCTCAACGAGCCGGACCAGTCGCTGCTGCTGAACGAGAGCCGCGTGCCGCGGAAGTTCAGCCTGCATGGCGGCTACCGCCTGCGCATCCTGGGGCGTGTGATCAAGCAGCACGCCGAGCACGTGGTGCTGGCCTTCAACTACCGCGCGCAGGGCAGGTACGACCAGCTGGACATCGGGGCGTATTACGAGCGCGAGCCCTTCTTCATGGGGCTATGGTACCGGGGCATCCCGGTGTTCAAGGCGTACGCGCCGGGCTACGGCAACACCGACGCGCTGTCCGTACTGCTGGGCTTCTCGGTGAAGGACCTCCGCATCGGATACAGCTACGACCTCACGCTGTCGAGGCTGGCGGGTCGCTCGGGCGGTGCGCACGAGATCACCATGGGTTACGAGCTGGCCGACCGGCGCCGGCGGAAGTCCATCGCGCGGCGCCGCGTGGTGCCCTGCGCCAAGTTCTGATCATCCGGCGCGCTCGGAGAGCTCCAGCCAGCGGTCGGTCATTCGGTCCAGTTCGCGCATGGCCTTTTCCAGTTCGATGCTGTGCTCCATCATGCGGTGGTGGTCCGTGCCGCCGGCGGCCATGAGGGCCAGCAGTTCCTGCTTGCGGGCCTCCAGCTTGGGCATGTCGCGGTCGATGCGTTCCAGTTCCAGGCGTTCGGCGTAGGTGAGCTTCTTCGCACCGGCCTGGGCGTTCGGTGCCGCGGGCGCCGCCTCACGGTCCTTCCTTCCGGCCTTCTCCGCCCTGGCCCGCTCCTCGCCCGCACGAGCCTCCCGCTCGGCCTCGCGCAGTTCCGTGTAGCTGCCCACCCACTCGGCGATCGCTCCGCCGCCCTTGAACACCAGGAGCTTGGTGCACAGCTTGTCCATGAAGAAACGGTCGTGGCTCACGATCAGCTGGCACGCGTCAAGGTCCATCAGGAAGTCCTCCAGCGCATTGAGGGTGGGGATGTCCAGGTCGTTGGTGGGCTCGTCCAGAATGAGCACGTTGGGGTTGCGCATGAGCACCAGGCAGAGGTAGAGACGCCGGCGTTCGCCCCCGCTCAGCGTGTCGATGCGCTGGTATTGCTGCTCCTTGTCGAAGAGGAAGCGCTCGAGCAGTTGCGAGGCGCTCAGGGTGCGGCCTTTGTTCAGGGGGATCACCTCGGCGATGTCGCGCACGGCCTCGATGATGCGCTGGTCCTCCTTGAGGGGCGGCATGAGCTGGTCGAAGGTGCCCAGCACCACGGTGTCGCCGATGCTCACCGTGCCCTGGTCCGGTCGCATGCGGCCCACGAGCAGGTCGATGAAGGTGCTCTTGCCGATGCCGTTGGGCCCCACGATGCCGATGCGGTCGCCGCGCTTGAGGGAGTAGCTGAAGTGCGCGACGATGGGCTTGTAGCTCTCCGGTGCCTCGGGTGATCCGAAGGCCTTGGTGAGGTTGCGGGCCTCGATGACCTTGCCGCCGAGGCGGTCGGTCTTCACCTCGAGCTTCACGGCCTCGCGGTCGAAGCGGCGTGTGGCGGCGGCCTTGATGTCCTCGAACTTGTCCAGGCGGCTCTTGCTCTTGGTGCCGCGTGCGCGGGGCATCTTGCGCACCCATTCCAGCTCGCGCCGCATCAGGCCCCGCAGGTGCTGCTGGGTGGCCTCGCGCACCTCGTCGGCCAGGGCCTTCTTCTCCAGGTACCACGTGTAGTTGCCCTTGTAGCGGGTGAAGGCCCCGAACTCCATTTCGATGATCTCGTCGCAGACGTTGTCCAGGAAATAGCGGTCGTGCGTCACCAACAGCAGGGTGAGGCCGGGCTTGTCGAGCTCCTCCTCGAGCTGCTCGATCATGGGCAGGTCGAGGTGGTTGGTGGGCTCGTCGAGGATGAGCACATCGGGGGCATCGATGAGCACCTTGGCCATGGCCAGGCGCTTCTGCTGGCCGCCGCTGAGGGTGTTCACCGGTTGCTCCAGGTCGCGCAGGCCGAAGCGGTGGGCCATGGCCTTCACGCGGGCCTCGTGGTCCCAGGCCTTCAACTCCTCCATGCGGTCGATGGCCCGCTGCAACGACCGGTCGCCGACGTGCTGGGCGAGCGCATGTTCATAGGCCTTGATCGCGGCGCTCACGGGGTCGTCGCGGTCCAGCATCTCGTCCACCACGCTGTGCGTGCCCGTCATCCGCACGTTCTGGTCCAGGTAGCCGGTGCGGATGCCCTTGTTGAAGGTGACGATGCCGCTGTCGGGCGTTTCCACGCCGGCGATGCACTTCAGCAGGGTGCTCTTGCCGGTGCCGTTGCGCGCCACGAGGGCGGTCTTCTGACCCTTCTCCAGGCCGAAGCTCACGTTCTCGAACAGCAGGCGCGGCCCGTAGCGTTTGCTGAGCTTCTCGACGGAGAGGACGTTCATGGGTGCGGACGCGGGCTCAATGGTCCTCGTCGATCAGGGCGGCACGCTGCGTGAGCTCGTGGTAGCACAGCACGTCCTCGGCGAAATAGTGCACCGCCATGCTCCTGCGGCTGGCGTTGGGCGTGGCCATCTTCTTGCCGCCATGCAACAGGTTGGCGTGCCAGATCAGCACATCGCCGGGTTGCGCGTGGAACTCGTGCGGGGTGAAGCGGCCGCTGTCGAGGCTGCGCTGCACGGCCTCCTCGTAGCGTGCGTAGGCGTCGGCGCCGATGGTGAAGCGGCCGCCTCCGTGCGCGAAGCCTTCGTTCAGCAGGTAGGGCAGTTGGTGGCTGCCGGGGTGGTACACCAGGGGGCCGTTGTCGGCGGTGATGGGTTCCAGGGCCACCCAGGCGGCCGCCAGGTAACCCAGCGGGTAGGTGGTCATGTGGATGCTGTCCGAGTGGGGGGCCTGCTCGCTGCCGGTGAGGAAGTTGATGGTCTGGAACACGTGCATGGGGCGCCCCAGCAGCAGGTCGAGCACGTCGAGGATGCGGCGGTCGGAGGCCATGGCCTTGATGGCGGGGCTCTTGCGGAAGGCGAACATCACCTTGCGGCCGGTGAAGTTGAAGTCCACGGCACCGCTGTCGATCAGCTGTTGCAGCTCGCGGTTCACGCGGTCCACCTCCTGGGCGCTGAACACGCCGCGCAGGATGAGGTAGCCCTTGTCGGGCCAGTCGAGCACGGCCTGGCGCAGGGTTGCGGGGAGGGCCGGGAGGCGTGGGTCGGCCTGCAGGCGCTGCCGCGCGTCCGGGCGGTCCAGCCAGGGGATGTCGCCCGGGGCCTTGGGCATGTGCGCACTGGAAAGGGGGAGCAGCGGGCTGCGGGTCAGGCCATAGCGGCGCAGCATGCGGCGCGCATGGCCGAGCCGCCGAAGGTTCAGCAGGTTCAGCAGCACGTAGTTCGCCTTGATGGTGCGGAGCCTGCCGTAATAGCGGTCGAGCCACTTGCGCATGGTGCGGACGCCTGGGAAGGCGGCAAAGGTAGGCCGGGGTCGCGGCCGCGTCAGGGCGTTTCCGCAGGGCTATCGGGTCTTAAATCCACTCAGGGCGGTTGATCGATCGTTGTGCGGGGGGCTTGATCCTTAGCAGCTGGATGAAGTGCTTGCGGCCTCCTGCTCACATGCGGGGACCGCACCATGAACC